>Ga0136643_10007768_pt1 | contig 15563 bp, 5 predicted proteins | sample TergutLab28metaG_FD_96883 | JGI IMG/M metagenome (GOLD analysis project Ga0136643, IMG submission 96883) | Labiotermes labralis P1 segment gut microbial communities from Petit-Saut dam, French Guiana - Lab288 P1 (version 3) (version 3) | ecosystem: Host-associated > Arthropoda: Insects >... | reverse complement strand
CCAACACACATCGAACCAGAGCAATACAACCCATGAAATAACTCAACAAATAAGTCGCAAGCTCCTGATGATGGATGTATTAACATCCGAAACATGTTGAGCATTAAATAATGAAATAAAAAAACAAGTGACATCAAGTTGGTCTCTCTTTATTCAACTAACAAAATTTACTTTACGCTCCCAAATAAGACGGGCAATTTGTGAAAAAAAAATTACAGACTATTAGCTCCTGAAAGCAGTGTTTTCCACGGAGTTCCATATTGGGAAGAACGTGCAACTTCGATAGATATATACCATTTGCAATGGTGGATATTCTGTACAAAACCGAGTAACATATTTACTCGAATGTCAGATAAAGTTGTGGTTGTCTGGCTTCTTACGGACGAGCAGGCGTTGTAATATCTTCTCAGAACCCCGTTTAGTTTCGTCTTAAGCTGTCGTCTTAGATGGTGGCTGTCGTGACAGATGGCAGTCTGAAGATTTGAAATTGCAGTTCAAGCCGAGTCGGCAGAGCAACGACACTTTTTCTGTCATTCGAGTCAGGGTTCTTATCTTCTAAGCCGGTGAAGAAAGAGACAGTACTGACAGCATTACAAAGCTACGAGTAATTCTCTCTGGATAAGTAAATATAGTTAGTGTCACAGAATGTTAGCCCCCGGAACGTCGTAAACTAACCAACTAACTGAATGAGCGAACTTAAAGGTTGTTTGACCGTGCATGTTCCTCATGAAATAACTTGAAACGCCAACTGGATGCAACAAGGTAATTTTATTGATGTATTCTTAGCTCGACATGTTTCGGGTACATAAGCCCATCATCAGGAGCATTGGATGTTGAGTTGTAGCGTATGGTTTTCTGCACCGAGTTTTTGGATGGGTGGTGGTTTTGAGAGCCGCTGCGTAGGTCGTGTGTGCGTTGCGGATGGGCGTATGTACCCGAAAAATTTCGAGCTAAGAAAACATCAATAAAATTACCTTGTTGCATCAAGTTGGCATTTCCAGTTATTTCTTGAATGAGCTAACTCAATGAAGCAGAGCGTCCCTTGAGAGAAAAATGGTTGCTCGGAGAATTGTGAAATTGCCGAATTTTATGACGCCATAAAACTAATTACCTTATTTACAAGGGCTCGCTTCTAGTCCGGACACTGAGCCACATGTATCCAGACCACAACCACTGGTACCTTCTTCCATCAGTTCCGGGTTAATATTATTCTCCCTTCTACAGGTGAGGTCCTAAATGTATCTCTTATCTTAAAGTTTTCCTAACGAAAAATTAGGCCCTAATTTTGGCCGGATAATCTTTACGTTTTACGTTTTCTGTGACTTAATTTATTTCATCGTAACGGCCAGTAGCATTTCTTATAAGTCCCCACTCAACATAGCGATCAATCACTCAATTATATATCGTCACGTCTCTTGCTCATTAACCAATTTTTTTGCTTTAAATTTTGAGTAAATCAGTAAAATTATTCTAGTATCTAAACAGTCAGTTTTCTTATGTCAACGAATCAGTTTTATTCTGAGTTAATCAATCAGACCGACCCTGGCAACCAAGCAGCTTCCTTTTAAATTGTCGCAAAGGCAGTTAAGAGAGGCCAGGATGTGAAACTGACCACTGACCAACATCAAGTGATGACGTCAAGAACGTACTTAATTAAGTACCGTGCTTTAAAACCATGACAATTAAAGCACAGTTACAACTTTTTAACTTGTTCAATTCATACCGTCAGTAAACCATTTTATTATATAAATTCTTAATTTAAAAAATCCGCTATATCAACATCTCTGTTTCCTTGTTGATATATAAATTACTATTCACGCCTCATTTAATCACACGCACACCAACAAATGCACATGTATATATTGTTCAAGAATTCTAAAATTTATATTAAAACACTTAAAACGCTCCTACATGTTTCCATCACACAATCATCCTCAGGGAGCATACATTGTCTTTTGCTCAAGTTATAAAACTTTAGCAAGGAACAATATATGCTCCCTGAGGATGGTCGTGTGATCGAAACGTATAGGAGCGTTTTAAATATTTTAATGTAAATTTTAGACTTCTTAAATAATATATACGTGTGCATGTGTTGGTGTGTGTGTGTGTGATTAATTAAACCACAGAATGCACCGTGCAACGATAAAGATATTATTCACATCATTCTTCGAATTGATTAGTAAAGTGATTTCCTTTTTACGAAATACAATAATTAATTTTATACTGCAATTAAAACAGTCTGTTATGTCAGATACTCGTTCAGATTATTGCCAATAAATCAGTTACTTTTGTTCTGTCAGTTAAAAAGCAACTGGATCAATCAACAGTCAACAAACCAGTCAATTAGATAATGGCCTAGCACTGACAAAGGTCACTAATTTTGCTTTGTACATGTTGTTCATGTTTTGCCTTTCTGCACCAATTCGTTCTCCGCGTAAAGCCATGCAAATATTTCGGCTGCTCTCATCGAATCAAATTGAATTCAGAAGAACAAAGACTGAATGATCCCAGTAGCAAAAGGCCAAGAGTGTAAACTGAAATCAATTAGCGTAGAACTACTTTTACCCATGCAGCAATAAACTGAATCTGTTTAGGGATTCCCCATTTTCGTTGACGTTGAAGCCACTTAATTTCCCATGTGAACACTTGAAATAACACGGGCCGCCAACTCGTGACAACCAAATTACCTTCAACAACCTCTGTTAATTCCAAAAACAAGACGCGGCGATGTGAAAACAAGTCACACTGAATTATTTCTGCTCCTGTGGATGGGCGTCACTGGTCCGTGCCTTAAACTGACAAATAAATCGTGTGGCGTGACATGGGCACTGCACCTGCAAGTTGGCAGCGCCCATTACGAGACACGATTTGAATTGTAGACTAATCCGCAATAACATAACTTTTTTTTTTCTTCCCAAAAAGCAGTTGCTTGTCATCTGTTCCTGTGCATCTTTTCGGTGCCACAACGGTAAAAAAAACGTAGCCCATAACGGAGTAAGAGGAACTTCAATACAACACGCACCGCCGCAAATACTCACCCATTGTCTAGGAGGTTCGAAGCAAATGTCATATTGCAGTGCCACGTACATCTTCTTTTTAAACAAAAGAAGAAATGTAAAACTTTTTAACCTACAGAAACGTTATTTTTAAATTATTACTTTATTAAATGCTCTTGGACTTAAGTATATTTGTTAATCAAAACAGGCGTTTTTACCTGTGTTCAAAATATACGATTCCAACTCTGCAGATGAAAAGATATTAATGCTGGAAATAGCTAAAATACAATACAGAATATGAAATTTATGTAATGCAGTCAGACACAACTTTGTATTTTATTAAATTATATTAGATTAAAATTATTTATTATTATAATTATATATAATTATTTATTATTATAATTATATATAATATATTATATAAAATTATATATAATAATTAATATATAATTATAATCTAATATAATTTAATAAAATACAATGTTGTGTCTTACTGCATTACATAAATTTCATATTCTATATTGTATTTTAGCTTATTCGTATATTCCACACAATGGGGATGTCTCATTTAAAAGAAAAGTTGGAAATAGCAGTAGTTTCTGTACAGCAGAACGAATGTCACTTTTATTTAGATTTTAAAACGCCAGTTCTATTTAGCTGATAACACTAAAATTTGTTGTCAATTTACAACCAAAAGTAAAGGTAAGAGTCAAGTTGCCTCTGTAGACGCCATAAACATAGGGGTATTGGAGGTATCGCTCCATTCATCATTAACTTCGGCACTAGATAGAGAAAAGTGATCAGTTTCACTCCTCAGCCGCTTTACTACCGAGGAAAAAGACCTCGGAACGCAACAAATATGACGCCGGTGGGGCTCCAAGCACTAGACAATTTGAAATGGAGAAACCCCCCTTGCTTTTGCTGTGAATCGAAAAACGATGCATTAGTTATCCAGTGTGGCTACGCTATTCCGGCCTCCCTAAGTAAGATATTTTACACGCTAGAAATGAATCTGAATAGCGCAGCTGTAAATTGGGCGTCCTAGTTCTAAGGACTCGTCACGGAGATACAAGGCTTCCATGAAGAGCTTGGCACAGAGACGGGTCAGGTAATGGAACTGACAACATTTTGTAGTTCTCACCATTCCAGTTGGTGCTTCGCTTTCGTGTTTCTCACACAGGGATAGGTATTGTAATCAGTCAAACACTGTGTGGCGTAGCTTCGTACAGTAGCCTAAAACCATTTCCCTGATCAAACAGTCCTGTTTTGAAAGAAAACACTGTCCTCTGAAAGGACGCTGTCAATGAATTGACTCAGTGCAAAGCCTTCCTTTTATAGAAAGCCATTGTTGTTGTCATTGATTTTTTCTGTCGCTTCGTCTAGGTGTTTGCAGTTGCTGTCTACAATAAGCATTGTTTAAACTCGCAGTATTCTTACACCATGCTCATAGGATCATATTCGTACATGACAAGAAAACTTCGTAAGTAGATGGTATAATGTTGCGACACGATGATGGCCTTCCATAGTGCCTTTACCAAACAACAGGGTCGACACATGCAGCCTAAGGAACTAACTACCCAATACCATGCATAAGTTACATTCTCTCCACGTCAGAATATTGAAAACGATAAGCATATTAATGTGAATTCCGATCTCCGTGATATAATCGAGCCGAGACCACGAAGAACGCAGACACCGGAAAAGTTCTTGTGAAGTTATATTGAAGACGCTCAACATATTTCAAATACATGCAGAGTAGTAAAGTGATGACATCAGTTCAATCTGCTTGAAAATTTGAACCCGTGATTGGCCATAAATGTGCTCTCCCTAAATCAACAGCTACGGTACGATTCTGGAAAGAATAACAGAGACGGACGGATATAAGACAGATGTAGGGATGTGTACGACTGTGGATATTGTTTGTTCGCTCACACCTTTCTTCCTTTTAACTCCATCCCTTCATCGTTTCCCTGCCTACAGTGTCCGCAGTTAACGTGTTTACACACTTTCCATATTCAGAGCCTTGGTACTGCATAATGGGATTTAATATGTATCTTCTACTTACACGTGAATTTCTCTCGTATTCTCGCTGGTGGTGATCACCACAACATGTATCTCGGTACGCCTAATCTTTAATCTTGCAGCCGGTTGGATCTGGCTCTACCGTCTTACCTCGGTATTTACTAGGTTTCTTACGCCAGCTGTAGTACATTTGTTACAGTCACACAGTAAAAAAATCGCTGTGAAAGTCACCAACTGATTCGTCCTCTCAGCATCTCTACACCTTTCAAAAATCCAGAGAACTTTATAAACACCATCAAACTAATCTTAGCAACTGACCAACTTAATGCACAAATTCTTGTTTTATAATAAGTTTATTATATTCCTGTACATGTTTCGAGCACTGTTGTGCTCATCATGACGTCAAATTGCAATATACAGCATCTGGTATCGTCACACTCTGTAGGTGTACAGAGTGTAACGATACCAGATACTGTATAATACAATTTGACCTCCTGATGATGAGCAAAACAGTGCTCGAAACATGTAGAGGAATATAATAAACTGATTATAAAACAAGAATTTGTGCATTAAGTTGGTCAGTTGCTGGTATTATACTGAGATGCACGGTCAGCAAAACATAAAAAAACATCAAATTGTTTACAGATTTTGCAGTGACGAGCGGAACTTTTTTTTTTTTTTACCTTTCGGTCTGACCAATTACGACGTTATAGCCTAATTATGGTAGCCGTTTGTCTCTCTGTACAGTGCATTACATCGGCACAGCAGTCGATAGTTAAAACTACACGTGTAAATTAATTTATTCTTCCACAGATAATAAGGCCTACCCAAATCTCAGCCTCCTGTAAAAATTCGAGAGTATAAATCAGGAACTGAGATCAACCCTTATCAGTACTCTGCGCAGCCTTTCGTATTGTCCCGGCAACGAAGAACAGATGCGCGTATTTACCCAGATTCTGCATACGTGACTATAAACAGAAGCTGACACGAAGTTAAGCAGAACCTTCTATCGCATGTGCCGAGTCCTCAGGATTAGGCCTAGGTTTATACAGAGAGCGACGACTCTAACGTTAATGGATGGTGGATTAAAAGGGATCACATAGAGTTACCAAGTAGACAAACAAATGACATAATAGTAACATGAGGAAAGATTATGTGGTGCTTCGCAATAGGCTACCTGAAGTTCGGAAGACCATTTTACCACTATTACTGCTCCTGAGTAGCTAAACAATCAGGCCTGCTATAGTGCGTGTAGCTTATATATAAGCAGCGAGCAGGGAAACTTTAAAACTTGTGCACACTCTGTAGCTCCTGATAGGCGCATATATTCGTGTTTAGTACTTCACGATGCGTTTGTTCGACAGTGCTTGGAAAGAAAGCCTATAGGTCTATAATGCATTCCATCAGAATGGGTAGCAAAAGTGTAACAGAGCATGTCAATATTCAGGTGCGCATTTACATAACCAGTCAAAGTTTGGTCCAGCCGGCCGCGTCATCCCATGAATATATACGGCATTATTAAGGGCTGCACAAACACAACTGTGAGGTGACCAGCCCTGCTACTGAGAGACCGAGATTCACGAGTCGAACAGCGGGTTTAGCATAAGCCTGAAGGAACAAGAACGGATACGGGTACTTTGTTAGGGAATGAACAGATTTCAGTTACTTTTCTTCCAATTTCCAGCCTTTGTCAGTGTCTTGATTTTCGTTTGTTGCAAATGCAAATATTTTTAAACACAATGACGCTAACTTCGTCTTCATCTCTTGAGTCAATTTCCAATTCAATTGTCCTCAGAGCTACATAGCTTTATGAATTTATTTGGTATCCATGTTTGCAAAACGGCAATTGACAGAGAAACAGTAGCCGGTGTAACACTGCAGAACTTGAACTGTCGAAGACAAAGGGATATTTCGAAACTCCGGCACCCAATTACCCAATGACAAGACGTCACACCCCAAAAGTAGTTCCGTAGAAACAATGGCCAAAATAGGGGCGCGTGCATGTTATTTAGGTATGGCTGCTGGTGGCCTACAGAATAAATTAAATGAATATAACCACACGAGATGCACTACATAAAGCCTGCTAATTCAGATACAGCGTTGAGATGTGGATAAGGAATCTGAACACATCTTCTGACAACTTAACTTACTGATTAAAATGACATCGGTAGGATTGGCGCATTTTGTTAATTCTTCAAAAGAGGCAAGTTTCTTTTCATGAATTAACAACATCGTCCCCTAGGCACAGTGCCCAATTTGATGTACACAACTGTACCGACATAATGTAATAATGTCATAACTGACAGCTTTCGATTTAGGCCAGAAAATTGTAATGGCTTTAAGATGTATTTGTTCACTCCTTGGCCGTCAGTCCAAGTTACAGTTGTCAGGAGAGCAGCACACCCTTGACGGCCGTCCAATAAATCACCCTAATCCAGCGCTCTCTTGTTTGATGCTCATTAATTACCACACCGGAAACTGTCCTCGAACTTTATGTCGTTTATCTTTCCATATATGTTGGCAGTACAGGCCACACGTTCCAACAAATACCCTACAGCACCTAAAACGTTCAGATCAGACATTTAACTACCTGCTGCAGATCGTTATTCTACTGGAGTTCTTTGTCCAGGCCGGGCAGGTAATTACAGATAACGCCCAATTTAACTTCTTAAATGGAGTCCAATACCCATAGGGAATCCTCAAAGAAAGACCTTATCCCCCAGCAAGGGCTATCACTGGAAGTGACGGAGTCGTTAAGAAATAACAAACCTCATTACTCAGACCTGTTCCTGGGTATGCCGTGTGCAGGCGAAAAGGCTTGCACGGCGGTTGGTAGACTTACAGGGCGAGAAACCGATGAAGAATTTCTAACACATGTTCATACGTGCTTCAAGCGTGTCGCCGTGTTTGATAACAAATGAATGTGTCTAAATAAGTCTAATTTTCGCAGCTCTTATATTAATAAACAGTACTGTACAAAGTTATGCTTATTAAGTGAAAGGAAATATGAGTACATGTTTGGGCTAAAATTAGCCATTATCAAGTCAATTCCAAATACTTCTTACCTCTTAAACATAATGAATGTGACGAACTTTAAGTAACCTACCCACCTTATGAGTTATGTGAGTAAAGAATATGAATGAAAATACAAACAAGATATTTAATTCAGATAAAGGTTATATAACAGAGTTTTTTTTTCTGTCGCCCTTCGGCCCAACGCGGGCCATGGCCTCCTCATACTCGAGGTTTCTAGATCACACACAACGAAGCACCACAGTCGGTAGGACTCCTCTGGACGCGTGATCTGTGCGTCGCAGAGACCTCTACCTGACAGCACACAGCACTCACAACAGAGAGACTTCCACGATCCCGGTGGGATTCGAGCCCACAATCTCAGCAGTCGAGCGGCCGTAGACCCACGCCTTAGACCGCACGGCCAATGGAACCGTCATAACACAGACTGGATGCTTAAATTCAAGATTTTTGGAACTAGGTAATATATGGCACTGACTCTGTAATAACTATGTTTAGAAGACATGTGGAGTCATAGTTAATGGCAGGCGATATAGACAGCTTGTTACTGTGCTCATAAGTATAACAGCTGTGGAAATTGGACTTCATTAATTTTAATTTCCCACTCGTCGATCTTGACTACTTTTTGCCCTGCTGAAATATTAGTCGACGAAGCATCTTTCGCTGAAAACGGTACTGAGAACCGATTCTTCAAAATCAAATTACTACGGGATAAAGGTGCAGACTGTGATACAAGAAAAGTATACATTCTTTCTTAACACGCACGCACGCACACACACACACATACACATGCATACATATACACACACAAACACACACACACATATACACACATACACATGCATACATATACACACACAAACACACACACACACACACATACATACACACATAAACACACATACACATGCATACATATACACACACAAACACACACACACATACATATATACACATATATACATACACACACACACATACATACACACATACACATGCATATATATACACACACAAACACACACACACATACATACACACATATACACACATACACATGCATACATATATACACACACACACATACATACATACACACATATACATACACACACACATACATACACACATATACACACATACACATGCATACATATACACACACAAACACACACACACACACACACACATACATACACACATATACACACATACACATGCATACATATACACACACAAACACACACACACATACATACACACATAAACACAAGCACGCACAAAACATACATGAAGCTATAGCTGCTAGTTGCCGATAAAACGCCTTCCAGAATATTATCTGACATAAATTGGACATTTAAATTGTCATATACTTTATACTCTCACAACCGTAACTATGCTCCAAAAAGTGAAGATACACAGGAGAATACAAAGGGCCATGGACGTTATGTCTTTGTACTAGAGCAGATAAGCTTCGGCCACATTCACACACACAGTAACTATACACGTATGCCAAAGGAATTCCGTGAAACAATTCGAAGAGGAATGATACTGTTCAAATGGTGATCTTCAAGGATATTACAGAAAGCAGGATAACATGTTTGTTCCGATGTTTCGGAGGGATGTGCTGCATCCATCATAAGGAGAGTGGATTCGGTTTATATGATGCTAAAATGATAAGAAGGAAGAAATATATCTGTGTCGTACAAAGGTTGCTAGTTACGTAGCTCTGACATAACCGCCATATTTCCTCCCCCCAGTGAATTTAAAGTCCATCTGAATCGAATTACATCACCTAGAAGAAAAAGACAGCATGTTCGTCCGAAACGTCGGAACAAACTGGCTGTACTACATTCTATAATAATCCAGCAGCTTCTCAGAAACACCCATCCTCCTAACACGAAATCTTAAATCTCGGCATTTCTGCAAGGAATCGTGTAAAAATTTTAAAGATTCCTTTACATCGTGGAAGCAAAGGGTGTTTTCGTGCACAACTCGAAGGCAGGCAGTACGAGTAACGTAATGTACACCATGAAGGCGTATGGGGGTACGGATTTGTAGCTCCATTCATTCTACGTAAATTTCGGCACTAGAAAGAAATGAGTGGTCAGCTTCAGGTCCCATCCGCTTTATGCCCGGGAACATTTCCATTGGTACCCATTCAACAAAGCTGGTCAGAGTCTGGGTGTTTTGGAGAAAAGGATCAATTCTTTTCCTTAGCGGGAATAAAAACGCATATCCCCGACAGTCCAGCCCGTAATCCATCACTACCCACTAGGCTACTCCGACTAGAAGCACACAGTGAGAGGGATTTTCGTGGAATCAGCAGCCCTGAAGGGGTTAGTCGAACTCACAGCCGGAACGTGCACGGACACGCGGTGTTATTTCGTTATTATTGCGTGACGCCGCCAATCGCATTAGGCGAGCCACGTATAATTTGATTGCTGTTACAATTATAAGGCAAAAGAGCGGTTCATTTTCTACTGTGCACTCTGCGCTGTAGGCAGCCCCATAGTAAGTCTCTCACGTTCGATGCACTTCCTGCCCAACTACCAGCCTGTTGGTTATTGCAAGCAAAGCCATATTTAACATTAAAAAATCTGAATTTTATCCACATAGTGTCTAGGTGTGTTCCGTAGGATTCTCCCAACAAACATCAATTATCACCTATTTCCCTACACATAATTCTGCGAATGGTCGAATGGCGAAATACTGTGGTCTCTGTGTGGTACGAACTGAATATTTAACTGTAATGTAGATAATAATACGGCTACAGTAAACATGTTCGGATTTTGACGATCATGAAGATGTTGATGTTCATACTGAGGGACGAACGAATTCCGAAATAATTTCTCCCAGGAAGGAAGACACAGACAACAGGCAATACACAAGATCTTCACGTGAGAATGGAGAAATGAGCAACGGGAAATAACTACTTGAAATGCGTGCTGATCAACAGTCGCGTGATGTAAAGTATGAAATGCCAAAAGGAAATTCAGATTTCGAATCCAGTTTTATTGGGTGACTTGGCTCTCCGTCTCGTGCCTTTTTTAAGTAAATCTATTTGTATAATTAGGTAAAGGTAAAGCAATCCCATTAGAGACCTGTACAGGCCCTGAAGGTTCCAGGAGTGTGGGGCTCCCAGATTTCAAAACAAAAGGTACATGAAGATGATAAGGTTGTCATCCATACGCACGGGCCGTCTTTACCCCAGAAAATATTCCTGGTACTCATTTCTGTTGGAGGCTGAGTCAACCCCACGCCCATATTGCGGCCGGAAGGATTATGTCAATGAAAAATTCCACTGACACCATCGGGAAACGAAACCGCGACCTTCCGGCTTGTAGCGCAGTGCCTCAACCAACTGCGTCACGGCGTACCCCATCGATTTAGGTAAAACAAAAAAATGGCGAACCCACAAACTTCTGTTCACGTGGATTCCACATGCAAGAACGGAAATTGTGCAGAAACGTACTGCGAACTGACCCATCCTTCACACCGCATATAATTAGTGTTTACGTAACTCGTATACTGCGGCGTAAAGAGTAGAACAATGCAAATCAATTTATACATAATGTACGAACACAAGAATAGGATCAGCTTTCTGTCTGATGTCGATAACCAGAGACCCTGGAGCGAGGCGAGTATAGGTTAGTGCTGATGCAGAACACGGAATTATCTACAGCATCTATGATACCGGTATATGGAATACTGTTTGCAAAGCAGGCAATACTAACATGGCGGCCGATAAATTGTGAGGTTATGGTCGACAAATAAGATATGTAAGCAAATTAAGTACTGAAACCAAGGGTTTTCCGAAAAAGTAAACAATATTAAAAGTCTATTATTATTATTATTATTATTATTAGTAGTAGTAGTAGTAGTAGTAGTAGTAGTAATACAATCACAATTAATTACAATAAAATAATTTTATTGGGAACGATGAGAAATCATAACCATGTGTGCACAAATTCAACACGCTAAGCCATAAGCTACAATAAATTTCACTGTTGGTTTACGTATTGACATTATCTCGGTATGTCATTAAGAACGTAAATTTTTCAAGATACGTATCGCTGCAATAAACAGGCAGGCTTTATGAATTTTACTCGAAATCCACATCTTGAAAATAAACCACAAGCTTGTATGTACATCACACACACACACACACACACAAACATACGTGTGTTTCGGCCTATATATGTCTTCGACGCGTTAGGCTATCTGACTCCAGCAGTGCTGGAAAGTCTCACTAAACATTTATGTAGAAGCAATTAACATAATATATATAAACAAAATCGGTTTATCATGAGTGGACGTGAAAAGTGTGAAAGAAGGAAACGGTTTAAGCGAAGTTATAGGCACTGAGTGTGTCATCCCCGTTGTGTGTGTGAAAATTGTAAATGGTATGCAGTCAAACACGACTGTGTCAATTAAGGTGTATTTAATGGCTACTACATGTTTCGGCCTATACTGGCCATCTTCAGGTTGTCTTAAGAGAACTTAACTTAAGGTCCTACTATATACATTGAGCGCGCACGTGGTGCAGAGATCTATACATACGGGCCTTATTGCTTAAAGTAATTCTACATGTGCAGGCAGGTGTGCTCTGACTAGAGGCACGGTGCTGCTAGTAGCTGGTGTCAAGTTTAAAGGTTCTGCAGTTGTATGGAGGCCTGTTCTCCGTCCTTCCTCTTAATTGGGTTGCGTTGCGGGGTGGCCCGAATGGCCTTGGCTGCGTGGTCCCTTGTCTATGGGGACAGAGATGTGTGTGAGTAGGGTGGTGAATTGTTCCAGTCTAGTTACACTTTGGAAAGTTCCTAACATTGGCTATCTTGTCACGAAATAGACAAAAACGGATTCTTATCTTCGTTATTCATTTCAACATATAATATTACGGTGTTTACAACGACATTTTCTCTATACTTTTAATTATAGGAGTGCAGCCAACTCTAACACAACCTACATTAGAAGGCCTTTATACCAGATTTGAAAGCGGGAGGGCCGCTATATCCACACTCTGTGGTGAAACGGGTGGGTAGGAGAAGGATCAAAACGGACTCATAATTTCTTAATCAGGAAACCGCTCCATTCACTACTTTATCTTCACATCTCCGGTACAGTCGCCACCGCAAAGCGATTGAAAGCGAAGAACTGAAAGGCTTATCAAAGGTATGGACCATGCGAACTCCTTCTTGTCGCAGCAGCTATCAAAGGGACGAAATTTTCTTTAACACGTGCCGTAGAGAAAGTTGTGAAAAAGCTTTCAAACTTTTCTGAAGGTGGAAAGCAATCCTTACGTCACTCCACTTATAAAAGCTTGTATAAGAAGGCTGGGTAAATACTGTCTTAGCCTTATTTATAAGAAAGGGAAAATGCTCTTTCAATATTACACAAACACTGAAGGTTTATAATGTAAGCCAAGTATCACGCAACTGTCAGAAATGTAATGTAAAAAAAATTTAATTTAAATATTGTCTTTAATTTTAATAAAAGAAGAGGCATCTACCATGCAGAGCAATTCCTAACTCAGGAGGATTCCACCTCTCTGGTAATGTGATTTTATTTTTTAAGGGCATAATAAAGTGTAAATCTTCGACATTTGTTCAGCCTGGTAGGTGAAAATAAAAAAGAACCTCCATCAGGTTAGTGGGTTAAGATTACCTTCTTCTGGGATATGCAGTTGTGACACGGAGATAGCGGATACTGATGATTCGAAATAATCGTACAAGATTCACTGATCCTTCAAGATGAAGGAGCCACTTTCCTTCGAAATGTCAGGAACCGACTACCTCGTTACGTAGTCTCACGTCCCCTAAGAAAAGAATCCTAGGCTACACCGCAGCGAAAACTTCAGCACTAGCAAGGGTAGTGGTTGTAGCGACAGACGTTAACCGGAACCTCCCCTCGGCCCCCCCCCCCCCCCCCACCTCCACCCACGCGGAATAAACGTTAAAAGAGTTGAAGTCTGAGCCAGCCTTTGCGGTACATTTAACGTTCTGCATGGAAACAACACCGAACGAGATATTCTTGAGTAATCCTGCGGATGGTATCGCCTCGAACTCGCTGTTCTTGGCTTTTCTCAACAAAGCTGACGTTTTCTAACTAGCTCTAGGCATCACCATGAAATACAAATTTAGTTCTGAACATACGCTACCGATGCACATCGTCATGGCAACTGATTTAACTCCTGAAGCAGTATTTGGGTAACTAACCAAGGTCAGTATTCAGGAGAAGCCTTGCTTATCACACATCAAAAAGCATGCTATTTGAGCAAATTAAAACAAACCTTAAAAGTCCGACAAAAGTACTCAGTAATGCTAATCCTTAACATATCAAAACCAATAAGAAGCTTTAATTTACCCATAAAGCCTCGACCCACAAATTGAGAAACGTAATATTAGACGCAGAGTCACAACACATTGCCGCTTCTGGTCGGAATCACTGCCTACTGGATTCCGTTCTCTGTCGTCTTTAAACATTTCCATTTCCATCAGGGCTGCTTCTGTGGACAGTGGCAGTGGGAACACGAGCCTTGCACACAGCGAGGAATTGGCGCTGCGAACGACGAGGGAAGGAAGTAAGGAAGGAAGGAAAGAAAGAAGAAAACAAGAAGAAAGAACAAAAGAACGGAACAATAAAATATACCAGAATAAATGAATGGAAAGATATGCTGAGGAGATGCAAACGAGGAAACACTTATAAAAATGAGTTAAGACAGAAATAGGAGCCACATAAAGAGGCCGAACGAAAGAAAGAATTGAAAAGGTACAAGATTTCTGGGATGTTACGCTGTGTCGTTGCATAAAAAGTTACCGACTTTTCGAAGGCAATATGATCTTTCGAAACGTCGGGAACTACTTACCCAACAACACAGCTCAGCATCGTAGAAGACAAATCTTCAGCAACCTACCGCTGTGAGAACCTCGAATCTTGTAAGGAATGAGACAATAAAGAGGAACTGCTGTGAAAAATGGCAACAAGAATGTTAGCATAACAACGAAAAAGGTAAGTAGAAAGAAATAAACATAAATAAAGAAATAAGTAATGTAAAGTTTGCTAGACTGAGTCAAACAAAACAACAAAAGATCAAGATAATATAAAGAAATAATTAATGTAAAGTTTGTTAGACTGAGAAAAACAAATCAACAAAAAATAAAGAAAGAATTAATGTAAAGTTTGCTAGACTGAGCAAAACAAAAAAAAAGATAAAAGATAAATAAAGAAATAATTAGTGTAAAGTTTGCTAGACTGAGCAAAACAGAACAACAAAAGAAATAATTAATGTAAAGTTTGCTAGACTGAGCAAAACAGAACAACAAAAGAAATAATTAATGTAAAGTTTGCTAGACTGAGCAAAACAGAACAACAAAAGATCAAGATAAATAAATAAATAATTAATACAACGTTTGCTAAGTGAGCCAGAGGTTAGGGAACAGTATCAGATTGAGATTACAAACAGATTTGCAGCTTTGGAGAACTCGGACGATGACGAGGACGTAAATAGGACTT
>Ga0136643_10007767_pt1 | contig 15564 bp, 17 predicted proteins | sample TergutLab28metaG_FD_96883 | JGI IMG/M metagenome (GOLD analysis project Ga0136643, IMG submission 96883) | Labiotermes labralis P1 segment gut microbial communities from Petit-Saut dam, French Guiana - Lab288 P1 (version 3) (version 3) | ecosystem: Host-associated > Arthropoda: Insects >... | reverse complement strand
TGAGCCGGTAGACTTGCTGCTCGAAGACATTATGGCGGCTGACATCAGCTTTCTGAACAAAAAATCGACGGCTTCCAATTTCGGCAAAATGCTGGACACGGCACGGCACGAAGACATTGCGCTTGGGATTATCAATATGGTTTTTGAGGTTATCGGAATGCTCGCAGTCTTTGCCGCCAAGAGCCGCCGCATCGACAGCGTGGTCGTTACCGGCTCCGGCAGCCATAACCCGCTGGGGCAGTCGATCTTCGCCGAGATAACCCGAATGCACGCTGTGGGGTTTGAGTACCCTGATTCCGCTGAATATACGACCGCCATCGGAGCGGCTTTGTGGGGGCTTTCTAAGCTGGGGCGTTAGGGGGATTCACGCCTGTTGCAAATCCGCAAGAGCCATGATGCCGCATGACAAAAGGGGACATTTCTACTGGTCGTTGACAAAAAAATGTAGATTTTTTTCTTGCGTCCTGTTTGACAGAGGACGCTATCATCGTTCATCTGGCAATTGCGTCTAATGCGGGGCAGTTGAAGGTGGGTTCTGTGGCAAGGTCTGAAAGAACGGCGAAATGGAACGAGCCCCTGCGAATGGAAGAGCTTTTGGGCAAATCGGGAATATATCCATCGGGCGGCGTTTTTAAGATGCTATGCGCGAACAATCCAAGCTTTGGGTAAAAAAATAAAAAGCTTGACAGTATAACATACCCGGTTTAAAATTCTGCTAGGGATGGTTGGAAAGTGCCGCCCACTTTGTACTAATCCGTTGTATTCTTGAAAGGTTCTTTCCGTAAACTTTACCCCTCAAAAAACATGAAGGAGAGAAAGAATGAGTAAAAGAATCATCATTTCACCGACCAAGTACATACAGGGACCGGGGGAAATCGGGAACTTGGCAACCTATTACAAGGTGTTAGGCCAAAAGAAGGCGCTTTTGATAGTCAGCCCGTCAAATCTTCGCAACAACAAGGCAAAGATCACGGCGGGCTTTGACGCTGAAGGCATTGCTTACGAGGCCGTTCAATTCAACGGCGAATGCAGCAAGACAGAAGTCGAACGCCTGCGTGGACTTATGGGGAACGCTGATGTGGTTATCGGCATTGGCGGCGGAAAAGTCATAGACACAGCTAAGGCTGTTGCATACTATGCCAAGCTTCCGGTCATTATTGTCCCCACTATTGCATCCACGGATGCGCCGTGCAGTGCGCTAACGGTACTCTACAAAGACAACGGGGAGTTCGACGAGTACCTGTTGCTGCCCGCAAACCCGAACTGCGTTGTTCTGGACACCACCATCATAGCGGCCTCACCAGCACGCTTGCTCGTGGCTGGGATGGGCGACGCCTTGGCGACCTACTTTGAGGCGCGGGCTGTTCATACATCCAACAAAACAGCAATGGCCGGAGGAGTTACCAGCCTATCGGCGCTGGCGCTGGCAAAACTTTGCTATGACACCCTGATGAGAGACGGACTGAAGGCAAAGCTTGCGGCGGATTCCGGGACTATTTCCACTGCGCTTGAAAACATCATCGAGGCGAACACCTATCTTTCTGGGATTGGGTTTGAAAGCGGCGGACTTGCTGCGGCACACGCGGTTCACAATGGACTTACGGTACTGCACGAAACCCACGATTTCTACCACGGAGAAAAGGTGGCCTTTGGCAGCCTGACCCAGATGGTGCTGGAGAATTGCTGTCCTGATGAGATAGCCGAAGTGATTAATTTCTGCAAATCTGTGGGACTGCCGACGACATTGGCACAACTTGGGGTGAAGAATCCTACAAAGGAAAAACTGATGCCCGTTGCACAAGCGGCTTGCGCCCCCGGTGAAACCATCCACAATATGCCTTTTGCGGTAACCCCCGAGGCAGTATGCAGTGCAATGTTAGTTGCTGACAAGCTTGGACAATAAGGCTAGAGAACAAGGAGAATCTGCGACGTTGTCGTAGTGGAATAGAAAGGGAACGTTGTTCCCAGAGAAAGTTTTCGAGGCGGCGAAATGCCGCCCGAAAACTTACACAAGGGCATTCGAATGAAGGAGAGATGGTTATGAAAATCCAAAAGATGGATTTAGTTGTTCCTATTTTAGCTGGTCTCGCTTGTTTGTTTTTCTTTATGCCTAACCCAGTTACAGTGTGGGCGGTATTTATTGGCTGGGCATGGTACTTTAACTTGGGAGCCTCGCCGCAGGTCTTTGCTAAGGTTATACCTCCCATGATCTTAGGGTATTTTTTAGCGGGAATTGCTGTAGTTGCTGTTTATCTTGGCGGTGAGGCTTGGGTAACAGTGCTTGCAATTGTCGTGGCCCTTACCGTGTTTGTCATTATGTTGTCCCTGAAAATCCCGGCTTTTGCCGCTTCACTTGTATCATTTAACTCTTACGCCATAATGTTTGGAGGGTACTTTGGACAGGCAGGCTTTGGCTTCCCGTTTATAGCGCCTTCCGCCGGCCTGTCCATAGGCAACATTGCTATTATAGCCTTGTGGATGATGATGTCCAATTTAATCGGCGTGGGATTCGGCTTTTTGAGCATTGCTTTGTCCAAATCTGGGAAATAAAAGAGAGCAAGCAATGGGCGACGCTTTGGCACAGATGGCGCACGAGTAATTGGGCTGGGAGAACAGAGAGAATCTGCGACGTTGTCGTAGTGGTTATAGAAAGGGAACGTTGTTCCCAGAGAAAGTTTTCGAGGCGGCGTAATGCCGCCCGAAAACTTAAAACAAGAGCATTCGAATGTAAGGAGAGATGAGTATGACACAGGAAGCGTTAGGTATGGTCGAGACCAAAGGGTTGGTTGGAGCACTGGAAGCAGCCGATGCTATGACAAAAGCGGCAAACGTAAACTTGGTAGGTTACGAGAAAATCGGATCTGGTCTCGTTACCGTAATGGTGCGGGGCGATGTGGGGGCAGTTAAGGCCGCCGTTGATGCTGGGAGTTCAGCCGCTGCGAAAATCGGTACGGTCGTATCCACGCACGTGATTCCGAGGCCGCACAGCGATACCGAAAAGTTGCTTCCCAAGCTGTCGGGCTAGGAAGGAGGAAGTAAACAATGGACGAAAAGGTCGTTAACAAGATAATGGAAGCAGTCATGAAAAGGGTTGGAGATGCAGAGCCTTCTTCTTCCCGGCAGGCTTCCTACAATTGCGGCGGGTGCGGATTAACCGAGTTCGTTGGAACCAGCGTCGGCGACACCATTGGCCTTGTCATCGCTAACCTGGATGCATCGGTTCGCAAGGCTATGGGAATCGAAGACAAGTACCGTTCCATAGGAATTATAGGCGGCAGGAGCGGAGCAGGCCCGCAGATTATGGCGGCAGACGAAGCGGTAAAAGCAACCAACACAGAGCTAATCAAAATAGAACTTCCCCGTGATACCAAAGGCGGAGCAGGGCATGGTAACCTGATCATTTTTGGTTCAGAAGATGTGTCCGATGCACGCAGAGCTGTTGAAGTAACCCTGAAAGAACTGCCCCGAACCTTCGGCGATGTGTATACCAACGAGGCAGGGCACATCGAGCTTCAGTACACAGCACGTGCCAGCCATGCCTGCGCCAAGGCCTTTAATGCGCCGCTCGGCAAGGCTTTCGGCTTGGTGGTGGGGGCACCTGCGGCGATAGGCATTATCACCGCAGACACGGTGGTCAAGGCGGCCAATGTTGATGTTCTGTCAGTCGCCACGCCGGCGAAGGGTACGAGCATGACCAACGAGGTAATCATCTTTTTCTCAGGTGATTCCGGAGCGGTCAGGCAGGCGTTGATAGCCGCACGTGATGTGGGCGTCGAATTGCTCAGTTCTCTTGGAAGCAGGGCGAAGAGCGATTTCCCCTCTTACATCTAGGTATGGAGGTATACTTTGAAATCAAAACGATTTGAGGCCTTAGCACAACGTCCTGTTAATCAGGATGGTTTTGTCAAAGAATGGCCGGAAGTCGGCATGATGGCGATGAATGGCCCCAACGATCCAAAGCCAAGTATCAGGGTAGAAGGAGGCAGGATTGTTGAGATGGACGGCAAAAAGCGTTCGGATTTCGACATGATCGAAACCTTCATCGCCAACTACGCCATCAACCTGGAGAATGCGGAAAAGGTTATGGGTATGGATTCCAAGAAACTGGCCTTCATGCTCTGTGATCCCGGCGCCGGGCGGAACGAAATCATTCCATTAACTACATCCATGACCCCCGGCAAGATTTGCGAAGTCGTGGGCTACATGAACGTGGTGGAAATGATGATGGCTTTGCAAAAGGTACGTGCCCGCAAGACTCCGTCGAACCAGTGCCATGTAACCAACATAAAGGACAATCCTGTCCAAATAGCTGCGGATGCCGCCGAAGCGGCAGTGCGTGGCTTTGATGAGCAGGAGACCACCGTAGGGGTTGCCCGCTATGCGCCTTTTAACGCCATGTCGATCCTTATCGGCTCCCAGACGGGAAGACCGGGGGTGCTGACTCAGTGTGCGGTGGAGGAAGCCACCGAGCTGGAACTTGGAATGAAGGGTTTTACGGCATACGCAGAAACTGTTTCGGTCTATGGCACTGAGTCCGTTTTCGTAGATGGCGATGACACACCGTGGTCTAAGGCGTTTTTGGCTTCGGCTTATGCCTCACGGGGGCTCAAGATGCGGTTCACTTCCGGTACAGGAAGCGAGGTGCAGATGGGTTACGCCGAGGGCAAGTCAATGCTCTACCTGGAAGCACGCTGTGTGTACGTGGCAAAGGGCGCAGGTGTTCAGGGACTTCAAAACGGTTCCATCTCCTGTATCGGTGTTCCGGCGGCTGTTCCTTCGGGAATACGGGCGGTGCTGGCGGAGAATCTGATTACCTCCCTGCTTGACCTGGAAGTGGCCTCCGGCAACGACCAAACCTTTTCCCACTCCGATATGCGGCGTACGGCACGTCTTATGATGCAGTTCCTGCCGGGCACCGACTTTATCTGCTCCGGCTATTCCGCCGTGCCGAACTACGACAATATGTTTGCCGGATCCAATGTCGATGCTGATGATTTCGACGACTTCTTGGTGTTACAGCGGGATCTCATGGTGGACGGAGGCCTTAAGCCTGTATCCGAAAACGAGATCGTTGCGATCCGCAACAAGGCGGCGAAAGCTTTGCAGGCGGTGTTTAAGGAGCTAGGGCTTCCTGTCATTACCGATGCTGAAGTGGAGGCGGCAACCTATGCCCACGGCAGCAAGGATATGCCGGCTCGGGATGTTGTGGCAGATCTGAAGGCCATCGATGACATGATGAGCCGCAACGTTACCGGCATTGATTTTGTAAAGGCCCTTGCCAAAAACGGTTTTACCGACGTGGCTAACGCTGTGTTGTCCATGCTTAAGCAGCGTATTGCGGGGGACTACCTGCATACATCGGCTATTCTGACTAAGGATTTCCGTTGCATAAGCGCAGTCAACGACGTGAACGATTACGCCGGGCCTGGTACAGGATACCGCATTAGCAAAGAGCGGTGGGATATTATAAAAGATATACCCAACGCTATAGAACCGAACACGATATAAGGAGGAGCTTGTAATGGAAATCAATGAAGCATTGATACGGCAAGCAATAATAGAGGTGCTGAAAACCTACAGCCCCGGCGAGGCTCCCGTAGGGGGATCATCTGCGGCATTGGGGAGTTCCCCAAGCAGGAGTTCATCGGGGAGCGCAGCAAGTGCGGATATTTCTCTCGAAGAAAAAGGCCAAGCGGGCTCAGGCCCACGGGACGAGGTAATAGTGGAAATAGCCCCGGCTTTTGGCGCATCTCAGGTAAAGACCATCACTGGAATTCCCCACGGGCAGGTGCTCAGGGAAGTCCTTGCCGGCATAGAGGAGGAGGGGGTGAAAGCCCGGGTGGTAAGATTCTATCATTCGTCGGACATCGCCGCTTTTACGTTAGCTGCCGCTAAACTCTCTGGTTCTGGTATAGCAATCGGCATACAATCCCGTGGAACAACCATTATACATCAAAAGGATCTACAACAACTTTCTAATCTGGAACTGTTTCCCCAATCGCCAATCATAGATCTGCCGACCTACCGGGCAATAGGGAAGAATGCCGCAAAGTACGCAAAGAACGAATCCCCGAATCCGGTACCAACCAAGAATGATCAGATGGCCCGTCCCAAGTACCAAGCCATTGCGGCCCTGCTCCACATTAAGGAAACGGAGCATGTAGACAGAAACCGCAAGCCGGTTGAACTTTCGGTCAAATTCAGATAGGGGGACAAAGTGGATCAAGTGCAACTACAAAAAATCATACGTGACGTAATTAGCGAAATGGACACTGGTTCAAACCAGACTCCTGCCCAGAGAGGAACCTACACAGGCGCCAGGGTAACTGCGGCGGATTATCCCTTAGCGGAAAAAAGCGCCGACAAACTGAAGGCCCCCACGGGAAAAAGCTTTAACGAAGTTACTCTGGATGCTGTAATGAGCGGAACGGTGGGACCGCAGGATGTTCGTATCAGACCTGAAACCCTTGAGATGCAGGCGCAAGTGGCTGAATCTATGGGAAGGAAGAATCTGGCTGCCAACTTCCGAAGGGCGGCGGAGCTTATCGCTGTGCCGGATCAGCGGATTCTGGAAATCTACAATGCTTTGCGGCCCTACCATTCCACCAAGCAGGAGTTGATGGCCATAGCCGACGAATTGGAGAACAAGTACAGCGCAAAAGTTGCGGCAGCGCATGTGCGTGAAGCCGCCGAAGTTGGCGAAGCCCGGGACAGACTGAAAAAGGTTTAATGACCCATGATCGTAGCCGGAGTTGACATAGGAAATGCCTCTACCGAGACCGCCCTTGGTTCCATTAAAGGGGACAGGATTGATTTTCTGGCCTCTGGAATTGTGAATACTACCGGTATCAAGGGAACTCGGCAGAACATCCACGGCGTGTTTGCCTCGATAAAGCAGGCCGCCGACAAGGCCGGCATTCAACTACCGGATATTGGCTTTGTAAGTCTTAACGAGGCTACGCCGGTGATAGGCGATGTGGCGATGGAAACCATCACCGAAACGGTCATCACTGAATCAACCTTGATAGGTCATAACCCCCACACGCCGGGTGGGGGAGGCATAGGAAGCGGTGTAACGACATCGATAAGAGATATTTCTAAGCTTGCCTCCGGCAGCGACTGGATTGTCATTGTTGGCTCTGATACCGGCTACGAGGAAGCCGCTGCGATGATCAACGGCGCCGTTGAACGCGGCGTGGGAGTGAAAGGGGCGATAGTACAAAAAGACGACGCAGTGCTGATTGTAAATAGGCTTAACAAACCCATTCCCGTGGTTGACGAGGTAAAGTACATTGAAAAGGTACCCCTCGGTATGCCGGCGGTGGTGGAGGTGGCTCAGGTTGGCGGCGTTGTAGAGATGCTATCCAACCCTTATGGTATTGCCACGGTCTTCGGACTCAGCTCCGATGAGACAAAATTCGTCGTCCCTGTAGCCCGCTCCCTGATAGGTAACCGCTCGGCGGTAGTTATAAAAACGCCGGCGGGGGACGTAACCGAGCGAATCATTCCAGCCGGGAAACTGCAGATTATCGGCGGAAGGCAGACTGTCGGCGTAGACGTAGAAGCCGGAGCTGAAGCGATTATGCGTGCTGTAACAGAGGCTGCGCCCATACTCGATGTAAAGGGAGAGGCGGGCACCAACGTTGGCGGTATGCTGGAGCGGGTACGGCAGACCCTATCGAATCTGACAGATCGTCTTCCTGTCGATATAAAAATACAGGATATTTTGGCGGTGGATACTTTTAATCCACAGAGGGTTTCAGGCGGCGTTGCCGAGGAATTCTCCATGGAAAACGCCGTAGGGCTTGCCGCTATGGTCAAGTCGGATAGGCTGCAAATGGATATGATCGCCAGAGAGCTGGCAGAGCAGACGGGGATACGTGTGAGTGTCGGCGGCGTGGAGGCTGACATGGCCATACAGGGGGCGCTGACAACTCCCGGTGTAAGCGCTCCTTTGGCGATTGTAGACATGGGAGCCGGCTCTACCGATGCTTCGATCATAACCAGAGACGGCAAGGTTAAGTCGGTGCATTTGGCTGGGGCTGGAAACATGGTTACCCTGCTGATACAAACTGAGCTTGGGTTGGACTCCTGGGATATTGCCGAGGACATTAAACGCTATCCGTTGGCCCGTGTGGAAAGTCTTTTCCACATACGGCACGAGGATGGGACGGTGGAGTTTTTTAAGGATGCCCTGCCGGCGGAGACGTTTGCCAGAATTATCCTTATTAAAGAAGGAAGGCTGTTTGTCCCCCTGCCGATCAGCGCATCAATAGAAAAGATTAGGATGGTACGTAAGGATGCAAAGAAAAAGGTCTTTGCAACAAACTCCCTGCGGGCACTCTCGATGGTAACAATGTCCGGTAATATCAGAGAGATCGATTTTGTCGTGCTGGTCGGAGGTTCCGCACTGGACTTCGAGATTCCCCAGCTTGTTACCGATGCTCTCTCCCATTACGGCATAGTCGCCGGACGGGGAAACGTGCGTGGAACAGAAGGCCCAAGGAACGCCGTGGCTACCGGCCTTGTAATGAATTACAGGAGGGATAATGGCTAGCCAAGCAGCTATTCCTTCCATAAAAGTATATGCCAATTCAGGGCTTTACAACCCTACGCTCGTACAGGAACTGGTAATTGGCGCCGAGGAAGAGGGGGTTCCCTGCGAGATTGGTACCGATACCGAAGGGTCGGCGGCGGCTTTGGCATTTAGGGCGGCGGCGGATTCGGTTTTAGGGGTTGGGCTTGGTATAGACAGGGGTGGCACGGCTGCGGTTCATTACAACAAGCTGCCCGAAGATCGCCCCCTTTTTACCTTGAACTACCATATTGACGGCGAGAAATTGAGAGGCTTAGCCTCCAATGCCGCAAGGCTCGTTAAGGGTGTACCGTTTATAATGTGAGATTTGCCAGATTATGGAGGTTTATATGACAGGAAATGCGTTAGGTTATATCGAGACCATCGGCTTGCCCGTTGCTATTGAAGCGGCGGACAGTGCATTAAAAGCTGCCAATGTCAAGCTCATAGGATACGAGCTAGCAAAGGGAGACGGCATGACCACGGTAAAGATCGAAGGTGATGTGGGGGCAGTAAAAGCGGCTGTAGCTGCCGCTGCCACTGCCGCCGGCAGGATCGGCACGGTTGTTTCTACCCATGTAATACCCCGACCGGCGGAGGGAACGGAAAAGATGAGCCGCAGCCGTGATACGGTGGGCATTGCTAAGAAAGGCATTCAGGCAGCGTTAAAGCCGGCGCCGCCTCCCGAAGCGCCGCCTCCCCAAGCGTCGCCTCCAGAAGCGTTGCCTCAGCCTATGCCGGTACAGGAAGACCTTGCAACAACCATACCTGAAGGCGAGGTCAAAAAGAAAAATCAACACAAGAAGGGTTCCGGCAAAACAGGCGAGCCGGAACTCAATATGCCTTAGAAAGGCTAGAGCTTATGGATCGGCAGCGTCTGCGTAAGATCGTAGTAGAAACCGTACTCGCTTTTGAAGGGTTACCTTATGTCGTTACAGGCGTGTCCAACAGGCACATACACCTTTCCAGGGAAGACGCTGATATTCTGTTCGGAGCAGGTTACGAGCTAACGGTTATGAAGCCACTGTACCAACCCGGGGAGTTTGCTTGCGAGGAAACGCTCCGCGCCGTAGGTCCGAAGGGAAAGATCGATAAAGTGCGTATCTTGGGACCCTCACGTGCAGCCACTCAAATTGAACTGTCTCTAACCGATACTTTCACTCTTGGGGTGCAATGTCCGGTAAACCTATCCGGGAACCTTGCTCAGGCTGGGAAAATACGTTTGGAAAATCCTTCCAAAGGAACCTTTGTCGAGCGCAATTGCGGTATTGTCGCTATGCGGCATATACACCTTACGCCCCAGACGGCTGGGCATCACGGTCTTAAAGACAGGCAGATTGTTTCCCTTGAGTACGGAGAGGGCTTGCGGGCAATAACATTTGGCGGCGTACTGCTTAGGGTTTCGCCTTCGTTTGCTGATGAAGCGCACTTGGATACTGACGAAGCCAATGCCGGCGCCATTAAAACCGGCGATTTCGGCCTGATTATCCCATAGGGTACAGATATGACGTTAGAAAAACTAATAGCGATAATCGTGGAGGTTGTGGAAAGGCACTTTTTTTTGGAACGCCAGAAGGTCTTGGTATTATATTTTGACCAGGCTAACAGGCAGGAATTGATGGATGCGGCAAACTTAATAAACGGCAAGGCAGACTGCTTTTCTTCTGCTGATATGGATCGGATACACGGCGATTACGATGTAATGTTCGTAGACTACATACCAGTGTTTGCCGTGGCAGAAGCCGCTTTGGGGATTTGTATAAGTTCGTGGGGAAAACTGATGGCAAGTATGTTCAGCAGAGGTAAACCTGTTTTCCAGCTCAAAAAAGCCCCCGGCAGCGATGGCATTAGTCAGCCCTGTAGAAAGCTTCTTAAAGAGCATTGGGCACGGCTTGATTCCCTGGGGGTGATCCTGCTGGATGCAAACGCAGAAAGCGTTTCTGGCGAAGAAAAAGGGGCTGCAGGCGAACAGGCCGTTTACACAAGAAATGTGCTTTCCAAACGGGATATTTATGCTTACGATGGCATCAGTAAGCTCGTTGTGGGCAAGGGTGTTCTGGTTACGGCTTTGGCCGAGGAGATGGCCAGATACCTCAAAATAAAGCTTATAAGGCAGTAAGGAGTGCAACTATGCGGATAGGACTGGTGAAAGGGATGGTGGTTTCCACCAAGAAGGATGAGCATCTTATTGGAACCAAACTTCTGGTTGTTCAGGCCGTAGATTCGGCTTACAAACCACTCGGTCAAGAAGAAGTGGCGGTTGATACGGTAGGCGCTGGAACGGGGGAATATGTTCTGCTCTGTTCCGGAAGCTCTGCAAGAAATGTTTTTGATGATCCCAAAATACCGGTGGATCTTGCCGTGGTTGGAATCATCGACAAACAACCAGGCGCCTAAGAGGGCGGCAGCATGAACATCTTTACCAAGCGTGGTGATTCAGGTCTTACCTCGTTGTACGGAGGCACGGAGGTTTCCAAGGACGATCTCCGTGTCTGGTGTTACGGAACGGTGGACGAAGCGAGCAGCGCCCTTGCCATTGCCCATGCCTCGCTGGAATTTGACGACCTGAAATCTATAATTCGGGAGATCCAAAACAGCCTTTTTTCCGTAAGCGCAGAACTCGCCAGCGACGAAACCCAGCGGCAGAAGGAAGGCCCGCGCATAACGGAGCAGGACATAGGGCGGCTCGAAGGAATCATCACTAATTACACCGAGGAATTTGGCAAAGTAACTGGCTTTTCCTTGCCGGGGGAAACTCAGGTTTCTTCGACAATTCATTTGGCTCGAACCATAGTGCGTCGTGCGGAGCGTCATGTCGTGAGCCTTTCCCGCCAGGGCGATGTATCGCCTTCTCTGCTTAAATATTTGAATCGCCTTTCAGATACCCTGTATGTTCTGGCAAAAATCGAGGTGTATCGAAATTTTATTAAACAGGTAGTAGATAAACTTAAAAAATTGCAAATAGATAGGAGCAGCGATATGGCAAACGAAGATACAATCTTTAACATGGAACTGTGCGACATTCTAAGGAATGCGGCATTGTCGGAAAGTCTTAGCATGGGCGTACCGGTCTCGTTGTCCATCGCAGATGGCGGAGGCAATCAGGTTTATTTCTGCCGGTTCCCCGGTGCGCTTCTTGTAAGCGTAGGGATAGCCCAGAACAAATCTTATACTGCGGTGGCAATGAAACAGCCAACGGGGAACCTTTACGAAGCGGCGCTTCCGGGCGGCAGCCTCCATGGGATCAATACTGCTGACCCTAGGCTGGTAGTTTTTGGCGGTGGTTTTCCGCTGTTTATTGGCGGGGAGCTTGTGGGAGGCATAGGCATTTCTGGGGGCAGCGTTCAGGAAGATGAACAGATAGGCAGACGTGTTGTCGTCGAATTTGAAAAGCATTTTTTGAAAGGCAATTAACCTTAAAAATATGGGGGATAGTATGTCTGATGTAGATACCTTAGTTCGGCAAGTAATGGATAAATTGCAGGGAAACATGCAGAGCAGCTATGGCAGCGTTGCCGGTTCGAGCGGCATTTTTGCCAATATGAACGATGCGGTAGAGGCCTGTTCCAGGGCGCAAAAGGAATATACAAAACTTAGCCTTACGGATAGGTCAAGGCTTGTTGCTGCTATTCGCAAGGTTGTGTACGACAATGCCGAAGACCTTGCTCGCTTTGCCGTCGAAGAAACAAAGATGGGCAACTACAATGACAAGGTACTTAAAAACCGCCTTGTTGCCGATAAAACCCCCGGGGTGGAGGACTTAACATCAGAAGCAATGACCGGAGACAATGGGCTTACCCTAACGGAATTTTCCGCCTTCGGTGTCATTGGGGCGATAACTCCCACCACTAACCCTTCCGAAACCATATTTTGCAATTCCATAGGAATGCTGGCTGCCGGTAACGGTGTTGTTTTTGCGCCTCATCCCACCGCAAAGAATGTGTCCCTTAAAACAGTGGATCTGATCAACCGGGCTATTGTTGCGGCTGGGGCGCCGCCTAACCTTATCACGGCTGTACGGGAACCAACTATGGAGCAGACCAATTTAATGATAGGGCATCCCAAAATAGATATGTTAGTCGCCACCGGCGGCCCAGCGGTTGTAAAGGCGGTGCTGGCATCCGGCAAAAAAGCAATCGGTGCGGGGGCAGGGAATCCGCCTGCGGTAATAGACGAGACTGCAAACATCGAAAAGGCTGCTGTAGATATTATCAGGGGCTGTAGTTTTGACAACAACCTTCCCTGCACATCAGAAAAAGAGGTGCTCGTGGTGGAGCAAGTTGCCGACTACCTTATATTCTGCATGACGGGCAGCGGGCTTGCTCATTTTATAGAAGACAAGTCGGTACTGAGGCGGCTTGAACAGCAATTAATGTCCGGGAACTCGCCGAATAAAAACTTTATTGGGCGTTCGGCACAGGCAATTGCGGAAAGTGTGGGCATTAAAATAGACCCCAAGGTAAAGATACTGGCAATGGAAACCCCCTTTGATCATCCCTTTGTGCAGCACGAGCTTATGATGCCGGTGCTTCCTGTGGTACGTGTCAAGGATTTTGAGCAAGCTATGCAAAAGGCCATTGAGGTTGAGCATGGTTACCGGCACACTGCGATAATGCATAGTCGTAATGTTGAACATCTTTCTGTTTTGGCAAAGGCAATACAAACCACGATATTTATCAAGAATGCGCCATCTTATGCAGGCTTAGGAGTTGGGGGCGAAGGCTTTACAACCTTCACGATAGCAGGGCCTACGGGCGAAGGGCTTACCTCGGCAAAGACCTTTACCAGAAAGCGGCGTTGCATTCTTGCGGACAGCTTTAATATCAAATAGGATGGAGATGTATGAGCTTTTTGGATAAAGTATTTGCGGCTGGTATAGTGGGTCAGGGAGGCGCCGGCTTTCCGACTCATATCAAGCTGGATTGCAAAGTTGAATACCTCTTGCTCAATGCTGCCGAATGTGAACCCCTGTTGCATACTGATAAGTATCTGTTACGGCATTTTCCGGGGGAGATCATCGAAGCCCTTCATAAAGCCGCCGCGCAAGTAGAAGCCAAAGAGATAGTCATAGCTGTAAAAGGCGTAAATACTGTCGAAATCGAAAGTATTGAAAAGGCGAGAGCCGAAAAAAAATCCAGCGTAAAACTGTTCAGACTGGATAATTACTATCCAGCCGGGGATGAGCAGGCGATGGTTTTCGATATTACCGGCAGGATAGTACCCCCTGGGCAGATACCTCTTAAAGTGGGAGTGGTGGTTTGCAACAGCTCGACTATGCTTTCTGTTTACCAAGCTCTACAGAACAAGCCTGTAACCCACAAGTTCCTTACCGTTGCCGGCAGGGTAGATAAGCCTACGGTGCTAAAAGCACCAATCGGGACTAGTTTTGCCGAATGTATTGAAGCTTCTGGCGGAGCTATCATCAAAAACTTTGTCATAGTTGACGGCGGCCCTATGATGGGAATGGTCTACGGCTCGAACGAAGCAAGCAGCAAGTTTGTTACCAAGACCACATCGGGGATACTGGTACTTCCTGAAAGCGGCAATTTTATTGCCCGAAACAGAGCCAATTCGTTTAGACAAATACTTAACCGTGCAAAATCCGCTTGTATCCAGTGTTCGTTCTGTACCGAGCAATGTCCCCGTTACTTAATCGGTCATTCCCTGCATCCGCACAAGGTGATGCGAAAAATGGCTATTCTGGATCTGGATAAGCCTCTGGAAGCCGACGATATTTTGCGCGAAGCCTTGATCTGCTGCGAGTGCGGAATCTGCGAGACTTTCGCCTGTCCAATGGATCTCTCGCCACGGCAGGTTTACAAGTATGTTAAGTCCCAGCTTAAAGGGCAGAAGTTTGAGCAGAAAAGCCCTTTAATCCCTTCACCTATGCGGCAGTACCGTAAGATTGCTCCAAAGAAAATGATGTCCCGTATGGGGCTTTTAGATGAATACAGAAACTGGAGCGAAAACTATATGGAGTTGGAGTCTAAAAATGTTTGCATTCCCTGCTCCCAGCATATTGGTGTTCCTGCGGTGCCCGTGGTCGCCTTAGGGGATCAGGTAACACAAGGACAGCTTGTTGCAAAAGCCGCAGAAGGAGCCTTGAGCGCCAATATCCATGCCAGCATTTCGGGGCGCATCGTCCGCCTTGATTCTGCCATTTCTATCAAAGGGGGAACCTAATGGATACGATTGGTTTTTTGGAGCTTTCCAGCGTAGCAGGGGGAATTGAAGTTGCCGATGTTATGCTGAAATCAGGTCAGATCGATTTGCTTTCCGCTAAGGCCTCCTGTCCAGGCAAGTACTATATATTGATTACGGGCAAGGTTTCCGATGTCGAAAATGCTGTGCAAAAAGGCGCTTCTATGAGCGGTGGCTTTGTCGTAGCATCTTTAGTTCTGCCTAGAGTTCATCCGCAAGTGATACAGGCTATCAATCAATCTTCCATGCCTGAAAATGTTGCTGCTATCGGGGTAATGGAATTCTTTTCGGTAACAAGTTCCATCTTGGCAGCAGACACGGCGGTTAAGTCGGCAAACGTGCAGATTGTTGATATGCGGCTTGGAACCGGGTTATGCGGAAAAAGTTTTGTAGTGCTTACGGGGGATACAGCTGCGGTGGAGGCTGCGGTGGCAAGCGCTGTTCGCCAGCAGGCAGAAGGCGGGATGCTGGTAAATAAAGCAGTGCTGCCTAATCCTCGTAAAGAACTGCTGGTAAGTCTGTTCTAGATGGGTAATCGCGCTCAGCCATGAAAACCACGGTTTCACAAAACCCCCGTTATGCCGATACTAAAAGGGTGAATCGAAAGCGCCGACTTTTTCTTCTCCTTTTTCTCCCCCTGTTGGCAGTCGCACCTGCAAGTGTGTCGCTTGCCGCTCAGTCTGTATTACGGGGAGAAGTCCGGGTAGAACTGGAACCCGTTCCGTTTTTTTCAACCTTCGTGGAAGAACGCATCCCGCTGGACACAGACGGCGCTCGCCTCCAAGCCT
>Ga0136643_10007762_pt1 | contig 15569 bp, 13 predicted proteins | sample TergutLab28metaG_FD_96883 | JGI IMG/M metagenome (GOLD analysis project Ga0136643, IMG submission 96883) | Labiotermes labralis P1 segment gut microbial communities from Petit-Saut dam, French Guiana - Lab288 P1 (version 3) (version 3) | ecosystem: Host-associated > Arthropoda: Insects >... | reverse complement strand
TCTTTCCTTAACCTCAGTGCTAGATGAGAATTTATGTATAGCTCTACTCTTTCCTTGATCTCTGTGCTAGATGGGGGTTCATGTGTAGCTGCACTCTTTCCTTGACCTTAGTGCTAGATGGGGGTTCATGTGTAGCTCTTCTCTTTCCCTGACCTCGGTGCTCGATGTGGGTTCATGTATAGCTATACTCTTTCCTTAACCTCAATGCTAGATGGTAATTTATATATAGCTCTACTCTTTCTTTGACCTCGGTGCTAGATGGGAGTTCATGTTTGACGACACACACTGGCCACTTTAGCTCCTGGAAATAGACCCGGTACCCATTATACCGGAGGCTGGGTGGGCTCCAGGGCCAGTCTGCAAGTGCAGAAAATCCTGTCCTTGCTGGTATTTGATCCCTGAACCATACGGCCGGTAGCAAGTCACTGTGTGCTGTCCCAGCCCACTGTAAAGTGTGTTAGTTATCTCCTCAGTTTAGTGTACTTTACTGAATGTTTGCTGTCCAAAAATTCAAAGATTAAGATATTCACAACTCTAATTTTGCCTCATGTTTTGTATGGGCGTGAAATTTGGACACTTGCATCAAGGAAGGAATGTAAGCTGAGGGTGTTTGAGAATAGTTTACTGATGAGAATATTTGGGCCAAAGAGGGATGAGGAATTGGTTAATGGAATGTTTTATCCCTATACAGATCAAAATCTTTACAGATATTATTGGACCAACTTGAATAGTATTATGTGGATATAACCTGTGTCAGGAGATGAGATGGATAGGGTTGGGAACAACAGAAAAGAAAAATTGGATTATTTTCTACAGTTGTGGTAACAAGGAACATAAATTAGGAACAGGATTTGTAATTCACAAGAAAGTGAAACACCTCATTATGGACTTTCAACCCAAATCTCCCAGTATGTGCTGGTTAAGGATTAGGGGAACATTTTTTAGTTACAGTATAATTAATGCTCACGCACCAATGGAGGATAAATCTGACACCGAATAAATGCCTTTTATGATGGATTAAGGAATTTGTATGATGCGTGCCCGAAACATGATGTGAAACTGATAATAGGAGACTTGAATGCACAGATTGGCAAGGAAGCAATATATTACCCTACAATAGGAAAGGAGACCTGCCACCAGGAAAGTAATGAAAATGGGAAAAGACTCTTCCATTTGGCAGCATCCAGAAACATGGTCATTGTTACCACACTGTTCCCACATAAGGATATACACAAGATAACTTGGAGATCTCCAGATGTACATCATTTCAGTCAAATAGAAAATCTTCTTATAGATTCTCGACATGTTTCTCATTTAATGGATGCTAGGACACATAGATGTGCTAATGTTGACTCAGATCATTTCCTCCTTGTGTCGTGAATTCGGGCTAGAATTTCTAATAATAAAAAGTTCCTTGGGAAAAGGGTTGAAAAATGGGATTGTGAAAAAATGACTTCACTAGAGAAACAAGTTGAGTATAAAATAAACCTGAAAGAACATTTACAGGAACTTGCCATTAACTCTTATGACAGCCTTGATAGTAGATGGAATAAGATAACTGGTGAAATCCATAAAACAGCCAAGGAAACATTTGGAAAAGCAAGTAAAAAACAACCAAATGACTGGTTCGACAAAGAATGCCGAGAAGCCACAGAAGTAAAGAATAAAGCATATGTCAACATGCAGCAACGAAGCTATACTAGAGCCTCAACCGATAAGTATCGGGAAGTACGATGAAAAGAAAAACAGGTACATAGGAGGAAGAAGAAACAGTATGAAAATGAACAGGTTGAAAGGCTGGAGGAATTAGGACAACAGCATCAAACTAGAAAGTTTTATAGGGTTATAAATAATCTTAGAAAAGATTTTAAACCGAGACTCACAGTATGTAAAAGCAAGAATGGAGATATCATTACTGAAAAGGGTGGTATCTTAAAAAGATGGAAAGATCATTTTCATGAACTCCTCAATAGCACGGAACAGGATAAATGACCGTCTATAATGCAGGACTATAAAGATACTAATGAGGAAGACTCTGCACCTACAATAGAAGAAGTGGAAGTTCAAAAACTGAAGAACTATAAAGCCCCAGGAACAGACAATATACCAGCGGAATTATTTAGATATGGTGGAAATGAATTAGTAAAACACTTACATACTGTGAAGTGAGAGAGAAAACCAACAAGATGCAACAGTTAGATGTTTATTATCAACACTTTCTCAACATGTTTCGGGCAACATTATGCCCATCTTTAGGAGAACAAGATGTGTGTTACTGCACGTGGTGTGCTGTGCTGGTTCTGCTGGATGTGACTGGTAGCGGCTGTGGGGCGCTGCGTTGTAGGGTGCGAGCACTGTGAAGGTTACTGTTCGAACAGTAACCTTCACAGTGCTCGCACCCTACAACGTAGCGCCCCACAACCATTACCAACCACAACAAGCAGAACCAGCGCAGCACACCACGTGCAGTAACACACGTCTTGTTCTCCTGGAGATGGGCATAATGATGCCCGAAACATGTTGAGAAAGTGTTGATAATAAACATCTAACTGTTGCATCTTGTTTGTTTTCTCACTCACTTCACAATTTGCTCACGATGCACGGTCACAGAAACCTAAAACTTACATACTATTATACAGGATATTTGGCAAAAGGTAAAGATGCCAACGGAATGGAATGTGAGTATAATTTGCCTCATACACAAAAAGGGAGATATAATGGAATGTTCGAACTATAGAGGTGTAAGCCTTCTAAATACAGCTTATAAAATATTGTCTAATATATTGTTTGCAAGAATTTCACCATTTGCTAAAAATATAATTGGGAACTATCAATGTGGTTTCCGGAAGAACGGATCCACAGCAAATCAGATATTCACGCTAAGACAGATATTGGAAAAGACAAAAGAATTTGGTATTGAGACACGCCATTTATTTATTGATTTTAAGTCTGCATATGACACAATAAAGAGAGGCCAACTATATAATGCAGTGAGTGAATTTAACATTCCAAATAAACTGATAAGACTTACACAGATGACCATGGAAAATACACAAAGTCAGGTCAGAATTCAATCTGATTTATCAGACTTAATAACTACAAGGAAAATCCTTAGACAAGGTGACTCACTGGCCTGTTTGCTTTTTTAACTTAGCATTGGAAAAGGTTGTAAGGAAGGCAGGAATACAGACAAGTGGAACCATATTTTATAAATCTGTCCAACTCCTGGCACATGCTGATGATATAGATATAATAGCGAGATCCCGAATGGAGTTAAAGGAAGCCTCTCTATCAGTTGAAAGAGCAGCTGGAGAAATGGGCTTAAGGATAAATGAGAAAAAGACTAAGTATTTGGCTACAAGAGAAAGTAAAAATCAGCAGATGTATTTTCAAATTAAGAATTTTAATTTTGAAGCCGTACAGAGTTTTACGTGCTTGGGCTCCCTTATAAATGTTAATAATGATAATTCTGCAGAAATTAAGAAACGAATTTTAATGGCTAATAAAGGCTTTTATGGATTGAATAGACAATTTAGGTCTCAATTTTTATCCATACAAAATTAATTAAAATTAAATATATTTATATTTATTTATTTACTGCAGTTGGGTTGTTACCCAGTGGCAGTGGTTATTTTACATGTAAACAAAACATGAAATTGGTTACTACTAGATATAAGTTGGGAGGGCTACATGAGAAGCATGTGACCTTGATCAGACCAGTGCTGGCATATGGTTCTGAAACATGGGTATTATCAAAATCTGACAAAGCTAGTTTAGAAGTTTTTGAAAGGAAAATTTTGAGAGCTATTTTTGGACCTACAAATGACAACGGAGAACGGAGAATAAAATACAACAGTGAATTATATACATTGTACAAGGAAAATGATATAGTAACATACATTAAAATTAATCAATTAAAATGGGCAGGACATGTTATTGGTATGGAGGAACAGAGCGCTACAAGAAGAGTTCTCGTTGCAGTGGTAGAAGGGAGAAGACAGGGGCAGTCCGAAACTAAGATGGGAAGATGGTGTGATGGAAGATGGCAGGAAGTTGGGGGAGAGAAATTGGAGGAATGCTGCAAGGAATAGGGACAGCTGGCAGAAGCTTCTGAAGTAGGCCTTGGTTCAAAAGGGGCAGTTGTGGCAATGATGATGATGATGATGATGAGGGATGAGGTAACAGGGAAGTGGAGAAAACTACATAATGAGGAGCTTAATGATCTGTACTGCTCACCCAATTTTGTTCGTGTGATAAAATCAAAAAGAATGAGATGGGCAGAGCATGTAGTGTGTATGGGTGAGAGGAGAGGCGTATACAGGGTTTTGGTAGGGAAACCTGAGGGAAAGAGACCACTTGGGAGACCAGGCATAGATGGGAGGAAAATACTAGGATGGATCTTCAGTAAGTGGGATGTGGGATTATGGATTGGATCGAGCTGGCTCAGGATAGTGACTGGTGGCGGGCACTGGTGAATGTGGTAATGAACCTTCGTGTTCCTTAGAATGAGGGGAATTTCTTGACAAGCTGAAAACTGGTTGGCTTCTCAAGAAGGACTGTGCTCCATGGAGTAAGTAAGTAAGTCAGTAAGTAAGTACTTTACTGAGGTGCAATTTCTGGTAAAATATTAAGTGTTCCCCCTTTCTCCCTCCACACCATGAAGGCAGAAAGGGGGAGAGTAGAGGTATGGCTCCACTCATTTTTAACCTTGGCACTAGATGGCGGTGAGCGGTCAGCTTCGTGCCATGGCAGCTTTACTCTTGGGGAAAGAAGCCCCGGTACATGGGGGATAGCAGGCTTTGTACACCCCTGAGCCAGTCTGAACATTTTGGGAGAGAGGAAAGTGTTTTGCCGCAGATCATTCGGCTGCTAATGCGGTCAATTTACCAACCGAGCTATCCCAACTCATGCAGTCTCCAGTTCTGTAGCTTTGTGCTTTTCGTGTACTTTCTAGACCAAAAAATTTCTGTCTCAGTTATTAGACTTGCGTTACAACAAAAATAGAAGGAAGAAGGACAGAAACTCAGTCAAACTTTGTCTTTCCTGTTGAGTTTCATGTTTGGATTCCTGTACGCGCACTTAACGTTATTTGCATATTGCCGTAATTTGTAAGTTCTTATTCTTCCTCAGTAGGGCCCGTGGCTAATGCCACAGATGTACTGCAGCCTATAGGCTTATTGTACTCACCCTATCCCCCCCCCCCGCCTGTTTGGACTTCCCCACGTTCGCTGCCAGGTACCCCCACGTCCACAACGACGCAAGAGATCCTAGTAGCAAAAGGTGGAACTGAGATTGTGACTTCCACGTCAATTCAGGGATTTTTTACATGCCATGAATCTGCGACATGGGACCGACGGCTTTACTTCCCTCCCGAAGGAAGGCGTGCTGAGGATTTTTTCACCCTAAAAATCCTGACAGCTTCGGCCGGGTTTTAACCCACGAACTTGGGTACTTAAAGGCAGCACGCTACCGCTAGACCACCGAAGCTGCTTAATTAGTTAGTTTGTTAAACAAAGAGAAGTTTAGAATTTAACAGTAGTGTATGGCGTTAGCACTGTGCATAGTGTTGGTGTCACGTGCTGCAGAGCATTTCCAGTGTTCCCAAATAAACAGAAGAAATTTCATTCATCTGTTCTAACCTAATGTTTTTCATTAACAGTACTTTAATTACAGACATCACCAGCCTGTAACTGATTGTCACATTGCTCACAGTTGCCACAGAACACACGTCTGATGGAACCCTTATCCTTGCATCTTCACGTGACAGACCGATATATTCCGGGTCACTCGCCATAATCCTTCTGCTGTTGCGAATTGCGTTAGTGACATGTGTCTTGTTTGGTGTGGCAGTTGTGGTGTGACTGCCACTTATTTCAACATTACCCGTACTGATTCGTTCAGTCGTGAAGTGCGCACACCATTTTGCTGTGTTTTGCTGACACATCACATCATTCTTGTTAACTTTGACCAGCGGATGAGTTTCTGCTGCATTCTCGTTCCTTGGATTCAGAAACTGAGTTACTGCCTGTACTTTTTGCTTGGACCAGAGTTTCAGATGAATCGCCATGTTTTACTGGTAACCGTCACCACACGTGCAGTGCAGAGTGCTGCAAACTAAAAATAACCAGCGGCTGCACAACAAATCTGAACAGTATAACACATCGTAATCTAATGGACTTTGTAAATTTGTTCCTGGATGGCCTTGTCATTCATGATACCATATGTCACAGGACCCTACACAGGATGCCTGTTACCCTGTGATACAGTTCTGTGGCATAAGGTACTATACACAGGAAACTAATACCCTGTGCTACAATTCTGTGCATAGGGTACTGAACACATTACATGACACCATATCACCATATGTTACAGTTTGTTGTGCAGGATATGTAACACATTATGTTACAGTTCTTTAGATAGGATACCTGACACATTATGTTTCCAGTCCAGTACGGTGTTCCAGACAGCTGTACATTATGAACAGTGCACATCTGCTACAATTTTCACATCGCCTGTTTAAAGTGTGGAACAAAGGACTTAACTTTTATGTTTGAACCGCTCTGGAGGTCACGTATCCACATTACTGGACTGTCAGATCTTCATTAAGAAGGTGGCAGTGTAGTAAATGTGTGCTCAAGAGCTCATGTCATTCCCAGAGCGTGACAGAGTGTACTTCCAACGTGACCCAAGGCAAAGAGTTGTTATATGGCTACCTTGTTGCTTCTGCTAAGATGTAAGAAGTGTTCAGCCAAACATGGAAGTTGTTCTGTCATCCATGGACATGAGTACCAGCAGCAGAGCTATGAAAATGTTCAGAGTCCCAGCAGTGTTGCAGACATTCCCCAGAGGAACTGCACAAACAGCAGTTCTCCAATTCGTTACCTGACAACATGAATTTTAAGTGGCATGCTCCCCCAACTTCTGGGATTTCCGTATGCAGTTTGGTACATGTCCATCAGACTGCATGGCAGAGGGCTGTAATCTGACGTTGTGTAGTGTGGTAGAGTCCAGTTGAAATGTGATGGCATGGGGTGATGCACGGGAGGGGAAGTGAAGGGGAAATGGGCAGATGGAGTGGGTAGCCAGTACTCTTCACACTACCTCAGAACATGGTGTATCTAGCATTACTACCACTGATGCGAACACCTTGGCTGCCAGTAGTCAACTGAATTGACACTCCCCCCCCCAACCGATTTAAATGGACTCGTCCATTTAGCCGAAAGATGAAATCTGGATTCTGCACATGTACCATCACATTTCAAATGCAGGCTAACTGTCCATCAGATAATTGTGGTAATCATTTGCATTTCTAAACATATTCCTGTTAATATGCAGCATTCACATGGTTTTGTATTACTGTATTTTCTTAACAAACTAATGTATTCCTTTTCGTTTTATTGTACTAGGTGAAGGAACATCGGACAGCGTGAAGCATGCGCAGTGCACATGCAACTGTCCTGTGCACGGTGGGCTATCTTCCATGACAAGGAGGAAACTCCAGAACAAAAAGGATGATGAGGTGTGGTATTTTGCATTGCATTCTAACTGTAACAGACGAATGTACTTGTAACCGCTGCCCTGCATGTGTGCTTCTTGCTGCCAATACTGGAGTCTCCAACACATGGCCTGCCAGTTCGTTTTACCCAGTCTGCATTGATGTTACTGCAGTCACAGAATGTGGCCCCACACAATGTTAAGACATGCCTTTAATCTGAAGCTTTTTGTTTGTATCGCTTCGCTTAAAGTTCAAAAACGTTTGCTAGCCCTCAGTGATTAACCGTTTGTCACCAGAATTTAATCTTTGACGCCGGAATTAAATCCCCCCCCCCCCTCGGCCACTTTAGTGGCTGTTCAGCTAATTAACCTTTTGGCGCCAGAATTGTTTTTTTTAATTTTAGCACATCCTGTATATGAAATGTGAATAATACAGGAACCAAATATGTTAGGATTATGAAACAAACTGCATTTTGAAGAGGAGAAAAAACGGAGAGTATATACCGTGTTCAAAATATTCGGTACCTATATTTGTTGAATAAATATATAAAATGCAACTTTAGAGGTTAGCAGTGCGGTACGTCAACTATAGTTGACTTTAGGCGTCTAAAGGTTAAAGGGCTCACTGCGCGACATATATATATATGTCGTTAGGCAGCTAAGGGTTAAGATGTGACATACCGTATATTCTCGAATCTAGTCCACACCCGAATCTAATCCACAATAGATTTGCCAATTTCTTAAACGAAAAAGAAAGTTCGTGGTTCTAATCTGCACCTTTCCTTCAACCGTCCCTTGCCTACAAGGCAGACTGATTGAAAAATATTGGATGTTACCCATGCTTTAACCGTTATCCGACTAACACGCCATGTTTGAAGTGGCCATTTAACTGCCAGCGGTACAAACGCACTGCAGCTTATCCGAAGATGACATTCTATGGGAGGACGATGGTGAAGATAAAGGTGATAGTGACTGTGTGACGGATGATTCAGTTACGAGTGATGACAGTGAGTCTGATGAATAATAAATTATAAATATTACATAATATTTTAAATAATAAATTATTGTATTGTATTGTTCTTACGGCACGTACAGCGGCTCTATTATTTTTCCAAAATCCAGCTCACGACCGTGAATCTATTCGGCATGCGATTCTAATCAGCATCTGATTTTTTAGCCCTCTGAAACTGTAAAAAGGGTGCGGATTAGATTCGAGAATGTATGGTATATGTGCAGTGGGAGACAGAACAGTGCAGTGAAGTTCCAAATTTAGCTCTTTTAGCATTTTTTATTTTGTTGCTAAAAGTACGGAGTATTCTCACTTATGTATGTAATTATAATGAAAATACTTACCCTTTTTGTTGCTTGAAATGTCATATGGGGCACCGTAAATTATCTGTTTGGCCCACATGCTTTTTTGAGCCAGGGACTGCTCTTCTAATGCCTTGTGCATTATGTAATATAAACCACTCACTGATTTGTGAATACTTCATATGTAGGTTTCATTCATTCATTCCGTTGGCATGTGCAGAATGCGACGATTCCTTGCCGTTCTCAGGAGCTTCTTCCATTCCTCTATGTTACGTACTTTTTCCTGCCACCGTTCTCTACCAACCATTCTTCCATCCTCTGTCACCTCATCTTGCCATCTATTTCTTGGTCTACCTCTCAATGTTGTTACCAAATTCATATATAATACCCTTTTGGGAATTCCATTTCCTTCCATTCTCTGTACATGCCCAAACCAACATAATCTATTTAACCTTATTGTCTCTATGATAGTAGGTTTTTTAACACTTGCATAAATTTCTTTATTGGTTAATATCCTCCAATTTTCTTTTTTCACAGCCCTATACTGGGCCTAAAATTCTATACACACTTAGGTTTGGCGTTATAATTTTATTTTGCATAACTGTATATCTTGCTGCTCAGCGGTGTGGACCTTTACTTTTTCTTGATTGCTGCTTCCTTTCTCAGTTTAACTTTACATTGTCGTCAAAATGCCAAATGTTTTAAAGTTCAAATGTTTTATTTAATAACACTGTCAGTTTGAAAGTGCTGATAGTATCAAGACAGCACAGCTGATACTTGGATCAGTATGGAGCAATAAGGGAATGATAGTGACAGGGGGAAAGCCAAAGTACTTGGAGACAAACCTGATCCAGTGCCACTTGGTCTTCCACAAATCCCACATGGACTGGCCTTGGATCGATACAGGCCTCTGCGGCAAGGGGCCGGCAACTAACCAACCACCTGAGCAGTTGAACAGCTGCTGAAGTTAAAGTTATATCTTACTGAAATTGGTACATTGGTGCGAAGAACTGAGGATAAAAATTACACTTTTGAATTATGTTTATTTTGTATTAAAACATTACCTTGCTGAATTAGCAGCATGAATTGTGTGAAGCGTAGTGAGTTTGTGGCAAAACGGGTGGCTTGTTCATGTTTATTCTCTGGACGTATGTAGGTGTGTGAAATGAAAACCTTCATAAAGATATTTAGCAGTCATTTGGAGATAACTTTGTCATTCATCTCCCACCACACTGACAGATCTGCCACACACAGTGCAGGGTGCTAACCCCTTTCGATGACTTGCTGTGCTGTCAGTAGGGTGTTGATTTTTTTTTTTGCAGTTGTAGTGTTGTCATTTCCCTCACCCTAATGTATATGGTGTTGCCATTGATTTCCCAAGTTTTACCTTCTTTTTTTGCAGCGTACGTACCTGTAACACATCATATCGTCATCATTTTACCGTTACCATGTACAGATATTTCTCGATAGTAAATTCGCACTGCCTTAAACTTGTTTCAGATTCGAGCGGAAACGATAAACATAATGAAGAAAGCGGCCACCTTGCTGCAGATATTTGCTGTTGCTCAGTTTGGCTGTGGCAGTGAACACTTCAAGAAGAACACTTTGAAAAAAACAATGAAAGCAAATCACTGGGGGTAAGAATGTGCGTGCTGATAACACACACACACACACACACACACTGGTTCAGCATACAGATGGCATTTTATACGAAAGTGATCTTCAGTTGTGGCTGTCATGGGCACCAGTAATTTCTCATGTCACCGCAATCTGCCTTTGTGACTGTTAAGTAAAGGCGCTTGTAAACTTTCCCAGTTTTGAGATGAATTTGCTATGTGTTAATTCAGTAAAATGATGTGAAGCTGATGGCCACATTAGATTGTTTAGTTAACCAGCGTTTCAGAGGCCAGCACCATCTTCATCATCAGAGATTTGATATGACCCAGGACCCAAACTTCCCGTATTGTATACCCACACAAGTCAGTAGCTTGTAGTTAGACATATGCTTGCTGGGTTATTGGATCCACTGTGTGGATTGCTGTACACTTGACATCACCCAGCTTTCTTATATCATCTTAGTCACCGGCTGCTTGGTTTTACTCAGTGCAGCACCCCCATCCCTACAGAAATTTTTGTAGTTTTAGTATTGTAACACCCCACACAGTGTATCCCTTCTCGTGTGTAGTGGTGGGGCTTGTGTGGTTAAGGAATCCTACAAATTGTGCTTGCGTTACCGTCGCCACTCTTCGGGCCTTCTGTGTTGGGCAGGTCAAGGGTGATGACCCACACTAAAAGGGATACCTTGGTCCTTTGAGTTGGGGTTTGGGTATGGGGCTGATGACGATTCCACCTCTTAAAGAACACTACTGTCATGCATCCTCAAAGAAATAGTGCCGGACAGTTTGTTGGAAAAAGACAAGATATAACGGTAAACAAATGATAACACAGTCGAAGGATTTGTTTGTTGGTGGTTGGAATGTATTATTCTAGTATAGATCTGGAGAACTATTGGAGCAGCTGGATAAATGCAAAGTGAGGATTATATCATAGCAAGAGGTACAGTGCACTGGAGAAGGAATCATAAAATAAAAAGTACTGGAAGATCTCTTATCGTGGTCATAACAGTTGGTTTACGTTGGGCACAGTTCCTGCTGGTACAAAGCAGGTTAACAGCTTATTATTGGATACTGAGGATTAACTCCTTTTATCTTCACACTTAGTTGAAAAGGAAAATTCTTTAATTACACTTTCATTTTTGCTCACTGACCGACTGATGTAGCAGAGAAAAAGGGAAATAAAGATTTTCATGGAATATTGGACAGAGCGTGTGATGAAAGTCCATCTTATGACATAAAAATTGTGTTGGGTGGATTGAATACCCAAATGTCACTGCCCAGCTGTAAGGAGAAATAGGCTATGTTAAGTTCCCAATGGTAGTGGTGGTAGGTTGATTTGGTTTACCCAGTCTCATAGTATGATGGTACGCAGCGCAGTATTCAGGCATAAGAATTTCCACAGAGCATCCTGGTGGTGAACAGCTGACAGGCTTTCATGGAATGAAATTGATCACATGCTGATTGATAATCTTTAGGTGTGTCATCTCCGTTGTGTTGTGTCAATAATACAAAGCTGTAGCATGTATATATCTATATATACGTACAGTTCTGAACACAACAATATTACGATCAGTAGCAGTATATAAGATACATCTGCATGTTTCGGCCCTGTATGTAGGCCATCATCAGGTTGTCCAAAGAACTTATTAAGTGACTACACAGTATGTGTGGTAATTTTGGAAGGGGATGAGATATCGTCTTACATCATAAATCGTGGGATTAGTTGAAGTTGCCAACATTTATATTGATGCGTACTTCATCATGTAAAATGCATAGCTATTCATCTTATGATCCTAGCATGCGATTAACTAAACATACTAAGGAATTACATCAAATGTGAACTTCTTACAAACCTAACATGCAAATTAGGCAGTAAAATCATCATACTAAGTAGTTTCATCAAGTGCAAACTTCAGTATTTGTGAAAATTATTATTACATTGCTACTATACTACACACTTGCAACATATGTAATTTATTGTATGTCTTTCACAAATACATTGCTACCTGCGGTGCACCACCTCGGATAGCTGTTACTGTCAGTCACAGACCAGTCTGTATAAACAAGTGCTGTCACTGTACTGGTCATATCACTGTGTTTCGTTGTTATTATATCAGCTAATTAATTCATTTTTAGAGATCTGAGGGCGAATCTTGAATTGGCTGTGGATTGTGTGATAGAACTGGCTTCTAGTCCAGAGAATACGTTGGACAGCGATTACACGTCCGACTGTGAGGACACGCCAGTGGTGCTGTGCAACGTGAAGCTGACAGCCGCAGTAAGGAAACAGCTGGCTGTCAGCATTAGAGATTTGATGCAGCATGGATTGATGCCTGTAAGTACAGGTTTTGTGTTAAATTGTGTTCTGAACTGTGCGCCAGTTAAACTTACTGTCATGGGTATTGTGTTAAATTGTGTTCTGAACTGTACACCAGTTAAACATACTGTCATGGGTATTGTGTTAAATTGTGTTCTGAACTGTGCACCAGTTAAACTTACTGTCATGGGTATTGTGTTAAATTGTGTTCTGAACTGTGCGCCAGTTAAACTTACTATCAACGTGATGTCTTGGACATACGTCACAGAATGTAGGTGTTCCCTGTTAGTTCAGATGACCACTACGCTGCACCAATTGCAAATCTGTAAACAGCTGGGCCAGTATTTAAATTTTAGTGCATGCTTTATTAAAAATATGGGTCTTATTTTGAAATGAAATAATGGGAGTGAAAGGGAAGCCAGACATCACAGATATCGTAGAGCAGAAAAGACTACAATGGTATGGCCATGTGAAAAGGATGCCAGAGGAGAGAATACCAAAATTAGTTATGAATTCGATACCACGGGAGACAAGGGAAAGAGGACGTCCAAGAAAAAATGTGATTGGAAGGAGTACAAGCAGCCATGACAACAAGAAATTTAGAACCAGATCAGTGGAGAAACAGAGAGGAATGACGTTTGGTTTCCGGAAGACGGCGACAGCTGTTAAAAAACCAGACAGATACCGTATATTTTCGAATCTAATCCGCACCAGTTTTTACCGATTTCTTAAACGAAAAAAAGTTACTTCACAGTTCTAATCTGCACCTATGGGAGGATGATGATGGAGATAAAGATGATAGTGACTGAGTGACGAATAACGATTCATTTATGAGTGATGACGGCGAATCTGATTAATAATAAATTATAAATATTATATAATATTATAAATAATAAATTATTTTATTGTATTGTTCTTACGGCACGTACAGAGGCTCTATCATTTTTCCAAAATCCAGCTCACAAACACGAATCTAATCCCCATCTGATTTTTTAGCCCTCTGAAACTGTAAAAAGGGTGCGGATTAGATTTGAGAATACACGGTAGATAGATTTTGAAATGAAAAGATGGAATTAAGAAATAAATTGTTTATTGCAGAAAACAAAACACATGCAATATGTTATTAAAATGCAGTAAATTGCCTTGTTTCCTAAATATATAAACTGAACTAATAGGTGTGGTTTTTTTCATGTGCGTTCATCAGTACAGAGGTCAATTAAAGGTTCAGAATGAGTGGTGCGGTACCTCTGCTCCCCCCTGTATACCCTCATGGCATGTTATGATGACAACTCTACCTTTCCCTTCACAAGTTGTACGGATACGGTTCGAGAAGGACCACTTGGTGGTCATCATTACATGCAGTCAGTAGAGATCAGACAAATACTACCACTCAAAGTGATTCACTAATAAATGGGGATTTTCCACCAGCAAGAAGTAATGTAAATAAGGAATTTTATTATTGAAACCTTTCATTGTGTCCATATATAATGCATGTCTGTTAGGGTATCTGTTTGTTGTGATACTTTTACAGGTTTTAATAATGATTGTAGCTGATCGTTTATAATACAGTTGTTTTTTAGGATTGCTGGTGTCAGTTACAGACGGTTCATGGCATGCATTATGAGTTAATCTGTTGGTGTATATTCAGGACCGTTGGTGATAGGTAGGAAGGGGGAGATTTAAATGAGAAAACGTTAGCAGCGGACAATGGACGCTAGCAATCCAGTGCAAATTTTTCGCTGACAATCCTCCAGCCGCACTATGGCCCTGGGGTTGACTCAGCCTCTAACAGAAATGAGTACTAAGAATATTTCCTAGGGGGGTAAAGGCAGCTGGTGCATAGGGCTGACAACCGTACCAACTTCATGTGCCAATTATCTTAAAATTTTAGAGCCTGAACCTTCTGGAACCATCAGGGCCTGTAATGGGATTGCTTTACCTTTTTTCAGTCCTGTTATACTGGTATGGTATTGGTTTTATGTGCTGTCGAAATTGGTGCAGTGGCTTGGCAGCTTCATCCAAGCACATGGGCTGAGCAAAATAGGGCAGACAGTTTGAAGAACACGCTTGTTGACTGAAGTATAGAGTACTAACAGTTTAATTGTAACTGCTGTATACTGATATACCATAACTTCGAACCAGAACATAGCTGATCCTCACACTGTTTTATTCATGTGCTGATCATTTCTTGTGTTGCCTTTAGATATAATGTTTTTTCTTGAACTTTTGTGACGCTGTCTTGACTGCTTGGCTTTATGTTTGTTTGTTTCTGTTTCCACAGGTTGGTCAGAGCGCTAGTGTTGTCCCATTTATCGGTTGCTTTGCACAGATGAATACATCTGGCAAGAGCATGCATGCGTGGGAATTGATCCTGAAGTACTACGAACTGAAGAACGGAGATCGTTACAATTCCACGCCGGCTAGGAAACTGTCACAGAGTTTCAATTTGGACATTGTAGGAGGGACAGCTATTTCAAATAAACAGGTGAGGGTTTGGGAGTACAATTGTGGGATGTGTTATCCAGAATGCTTGGAACTTTGGGTTTTCTGGGTAGGGTTCTGTCCTGTAATTTGGGGCACCTTGCCCAGAATCAGCTAAAACATTTTGAGAGTTACAAAAGGAAACTTAACCTTTTGATGCCTAATGTCAACTATAGTGGTCGTACCGCACCGCTAACCTCTAAAGTTACATTTTATATACAGGGTTTTTTCACGACTTTAGGACATAACTGCAGGAGGTGATTTCCTAGGTCTTTGTGATCAAAAAAGTTCATATAAACATGTGTCCGATTTTGGACGGTTATGGAGTTATGACCGTTTTTTAATTCCCG
>Ga0136643_10007761_pt1 | contig 15569 bp, 8 predicted proteins | sample TergutLab28metaG_FD_96883 | JGI IMG/M metagenome (GOLD analysis project Ga0136643, IMG submission 96883) | Labiotermes labralis P1 segment gut microbial communities from Petit-Saut dam, French Guiana - Lab288 P1 (version 3) (version 3) | ecosystem: Host-associated > Arthropoda: Insects >... | reverse complement strand
GTATGGTCTTCTTGCGGGTCCACACACTGTACCTGTCAGCTGACAATCTTATCCATTTCCGTCCTTGAGTGTGGTGTCATATGACGGCAATTCAGCTCACGCTGGCCACATAACTAGCGGCAGAACACATCCGCAACCATCCAAACAACATTGCTTCCGCTACTCAATCCCTCTTGATGCGTGCCGAAAACTGTATTGCAGTTGGTGGAGGACACTTTGAACAATTACTGTAAAGCAGGTACTTATTTTAGTACAGTTATGTAGTAGGCTTATACCGGAATGCGCAGTCAGCCATTTTACGTCACCGCTAAGCATTCTCATGTATAGTGCTTGGAACCCTAAGGACAACTATGACATGAGTGCGAGTGTTTTTGTAGTTCAATTTAATTGCGTTATGTCACTCACAAGTTAGTTCGAAGTTAAGTACAAATATTAACATTACAGAAACCACATATTCCTGCCAGTTTTAATATGTATTTGTTAATCAACAAGTGTGTAACAGCTGTCAAAGTTTCAGACTTCTCTGGCCATTATCTCCGTAACCGTTCAACTTTGGACATAAGTGTTTTGGGTTATATCGGTATACTTTAACATAAGGAACACTCTCCCGAAGTCTGGCACATTCCTCCTGGGACACCCTGTATATACGGAGCCTCCTGCTACCTTTCCGTATAGTCCGCATTTAGCGTTCTGTATTTTATGCCTTCTGTCCTTCCCTATTGTCTGAAAGGTTTGCTGAGAATTTTTGTACCTAAATACGAAGATAATTAAATTATAATTGGTTTATTAAACTGTATCACTTTCCTAAGTCACATTTTGCTAAGTGCTTTATAATTTACAGACATTTCAAAACACAATTCTGCTTAAAAATCCTTACAGTACCAACAAATTCACAGAGCCACTACTGTGTGTTTCAATGAAACTGAAAAACATGGTAGTAGAACTGTTTACCAACATATGTTCGTACTGTAAGGATCTGTAAATCATTTACAATGAACGGATTGAGCAGTATGAAAACAGTCTGCTTAATTTAAAATATATCTACATTCGAACTCGGTTGTAACCTCATCGAAAGGACCGAACTGTTTGTGTCGTTACAAAAGAGTGTCACTCTAAGCGAGGCGTACAGTAAAAGTGAAGGAGACATTTCTATCCTGTGGCGCTTCGACCAGATTCTAAGTTGTGGCCTTCCTTTACGAGGCTTTGCCATCACACATTTTGGACAAACAACACTCTGTAGGACTTCTCCGGATGAGTGATCAGCCCGACGCAGAGACCTCTGCTTGACAACACACAACACTTAGAACAGATAGACATGCATCCGGCGGGATTCGAACTCACGATTCTAACAAACTAGCAGCCGCAAACCCACGCCTTAGACTGCCTGGAATCGGCGAAGGAAAGATATTTCAAGACAAATTACTGGCCTGCAGGCATATAACTTAATGATAGCGCTATAATCTCTTTCAAATTTACAGTATGAATAACATTTAAAAATGAGAACAATAACAATCAGTTTTTTATATTAGTAAATTTCCATACATGTTTATGCTAAAAAATATTAACTTGACATTAAAATTTGGGAAGAACAAAAGTTATTAAGAGAATAGACTGCTCACTGCTACATAGTCACATCTCTGTTTCTTAAGCCACATAAGCAGCGCCTCATCGCTGCCATTTTGTTCACGCTTTCGAAATCGCTTTATTCTCGATCCGTTCCCCTCAAAGGCACTAGTAATTTTAGTTCTATTTTTCAAAATCATTTGGATCTTGGGATTTACGAGACCAGGTTCCCGAAACACGTCAGCTTTGTTTTACTTCATTTTCTATTGCTCTCATCACTTTGACTTTTCCTTCGACCTCAAAGCCTTCCTATTATTCGTGACTGTAGCCATATTGTCACGTTACCAGTCTCCTGTTAGCTGCAGGAGTATAATCACGTTACCAGTCTCCTGTTAGCTGCAGGAGTATAATCACGTTACCAGTCTCCTGTTAGCTGCAGGAGTATAAAAGTAGAGGGCAACTTTAGGCACAAAACGAATTGTCACTTTCCAGACCTGAAATTTACGTAGATATCTGAAAGAAGAGAGGGCTGGCCTTCCCAAGGACGAGGAGATCGTCGAATTCTCAAAATAGTCTTCTTCTTCGAAAATTCTATTTGAACTGATGACTGGCAATTTTATATCCGGGGTAGACGCGCGTACGTACGTCGAGATAAGCAAGGCGGAAAGCCACGTGCCTTATATGGAATTATTTGGTACTACAGAACATATCATTCTATTGCCCAGGTGTCGTACAAGCTGAGGTCTTTATAACCAAGATAAACTGTACTTAACACCTTCGTGAACGGTTGAGAAAATCATATAAAACGCACAGAAGAGAAGCACTGACCTTAAAGTAAGTAAATATCACCACTGAGGCAGAGTGAGTTGTAAGGCATATCGTGAATGTTTCGAACTTAATGAGAAAATATCAAAACATTTAGCCTTTGTGATAATGCATAATTTACGTTAAAATCTCCAAAGCCCTGTGATTACTCTAGGTACCTCCGACCCCCAGATCAATATTAAAAAATTGAATATCTTTCACACATTGCACTTATATATTTCTTATAATTAACGTAGTAAATGAAGATTATTCCGTATGAACATCAACTGACTGATTTTTGTGAAGGAGGCTTATTTTTTGCTCTGCCGGAGGAAATGTCTTTCGATATATATGAGTAACATTAATGATGCGAAACCTTTAGATTATTAATTTATATATTCTGCTTAAAACGAGGAATGCACAGACTTTATCTGTCTGTGAATATATAAAATTGGTCAAATGAAACTCGAGCAAAGTTACACCATATTGGAAATGATATAAGTAAAAATATTTCCATCTACCACAATTTGGTTATCAGGGCTTTCTTTCTGAACACATAGTACACCATGCGAATCCTTCATTGATTCTCTGTTGTTCGAGGATCCAGCTATGTTGTCTATAAACAAACAACGTTTATCCCCCATGCCCCTCTACTTTGTTTGTTGACAAGAATGTCACTTCGTGCATGACTGAACTTCTCGAATTTCAGTGACGTCATCATAAAACCAATAAGTCAGGCTGCTTATGCAATCTACTACGGCCTTCAGTACTCCCAAATAAGTGCTTCAGCTGGCTTTGTTCTCTTGTCTTCCAAACAAGTTCTGCAAAAATAAATTGTAGCTAGTTATTAGTTGACCCATATCCAGCAGCAGTTCCGAAAATCTTTTCTCACTTTTCGAATTTCCTATTGAAACTCTGCAAGAAACAAGTGTCTTGTGTGAAAATTGTCCCCGTGACCAAGCACAGTACAAGCTGTGCAGTCAGGTGCCGGATTAGGGAAAAATTTCTGTCCCGAACTCCCACAAAACAACAAAAAATGCGAACTGGCACTTTAAGAATTATCAGACATTTCAGCTGAAGTTTTCGATTTACACTGTCTTCACCAAACAGCAAGAGACTTCAATTGGAATACACGCAAATTGTGGGGATGTTCATTGGATGGGAGTTGGATGAAACTGTCTAACAATTGTGTTAAGTTATGTGTTAAAATTGTCCGTTTTCATCCTCGGTGTCAATTCAATGACAAAAAAAAAAGATCTTGCTACTGACGAAATAAACTGCGTAATGTACACTTTTATTCCTAATTGATTTGCTTATTACTCATGTCTTTCTTGGTAGTAAAGGACGTTAATTTTTTTTTGTTACAAACGGAATTTTGCGAGTGGTTTCATTCCGTCAAATGGGGGTGTTTGTCAGCGTAGTAGGAAGGTTTGTTTGTTTGGTTAGAAACCCAGGCCATAATAGCACCATGTTGAAAGCAATTGAAGCGTACATCCCCAATGGCCGCATTTTTTGTGTTAACTAGTGACGTCACCTTCAAGAGGTACATTTTTACGATTTATTGAGCGACTGTTATATATTTTGCATTTTACTGTAAAATCTGTGTTTTAATATGTGAGGACGGTGAGGTAAAACAGTAATGGTTTGCATCACACGTAGCCAATTCATTCTCAGGTCTTAAGAAAGAGCAATAACGTCTATGATGTAGCGGGTAGATTTTGAATCAAAATCTCCTTTTGATACGTACTGCAGTACAACTTGTGGTGTGGGTCTCAAGCGTGAACGAGTTAATGAAACAAGGGCATGCTAAGCCTTTTGCTGTTCCCATGACACGGAGGTAACAGAAAAGAAGGCTAGATCGAAAATTAATACGTCCTATCAACATTGAGGCACGTGCTATGATTCTTTATGAGAGACACTAGTGCTACAAGATGGCGGACGACGTCTGTCTACAGATCGACAACGCCCTGAACGCGATCGTGAATGTTACGGATACAAGTGGGAATCTGAAGAAAGAACTCAAATACGAGATCCACGAAACCGTAAGTCAACTAAGGAAGCTGGTAGCTACCCTCAAAAGTAATATACAAAAGACAACAGAAGCAAACCAAAGAATGACCGTAGAGGTTAAGCAACTCAAGGAAGCGTTGCTGGAGGAGAGGCCAACGACCCAGCCGAGACAAGTAACGACATCTAGCAACTGCCACGCAGTACTAACTAGCCGTGGTACAGCGGCACACGCGACACCTTGCTGCGATAGAAAAAAACTATTTTCTGAAGTGGTAGGCGGCAAACTCGAAGAACGGCATAAACTCAAAGTAAAACCCAAGCAGAGTCAATCTACAGAAGAAATCAAGAAGCTGTTGGAAACAAAGATCGACCCCATCAACATGAAAATTGGAATAAGGACTCTTAAAAGCCTAAAGAATGGCCAAGTACTAATAGAAGCTGATAGCAAAGAAGAGCTAGAAATACTAAACTCATAGCTACATGACAAATGCGGGAGCCAATTGGAAATCAACATTCAGAAGAGTAGGAATCCCATACTAATAGTATATAACGTACCCGATACCCTGACAACTGAAAACGCTGAAGCTATAATATTAGCGCAGAACCCTGACCTGAAGCTGCAGGAAGGGGACATTCAGGCCAAGTACATCTTCAAAACCAGGAGGAAAACAACGAAACTAATAATCGAAGTGCTGCCACATGCCCGCAGACAGATGTTGCACAACAAACTAAAACTTGAGTGGTCGGTCTGCTACGTGGAAGACTACGTGTCAGTTAACAGGTGCTTTAGATGCAGCGGATACAACCATCGGCACACAGAATGTAGGAACGAAGAGGCCTGCCCTGTATACGCGGGAAAACATAAACTGAAAGACTGCGCAGCCCCGCGGACAGAGTACAATTATATCAACTGCGAAAGATTGAACGCCCACAACCAAGATAGGAAAACCCAGACCAACCAATCGTCACTTGATCGGAACTGTCCTAGTCTACAGGCTATGATCGCCAAGTACAGACAGAATACAAACTATTAACATGGCACCGGCGCACAACCACAGGGAACAGAACAACAGGAACCATGTGCACAACAGAACACACGCACCTATAAGGTGCATGCAGATCAATCTCCAACACTCCAGAAACGCGACTGACAATATAATGAACCTAAGTGAATAGGATAGATCCGACATATTATTCATACAAGAACCGTACCTATACAACCGCAAAATAGCCGGAATATCAACTAAAAACAGAATCTACACCTCCCACGAAGACAAAAGCAGGGCCGCCATAGTAATCAACAACAGAAATATAGATGCTGTACTCATCACACAATTATCCAACCCAGACAGTGCACTCCTAGAACTGGAATACAACGGCTACAGATTCTATGCTGCTAGCGAAGAAATCGAGAAAAGCCTTGAAAAGGTAGACCAAATTATGGATTTTACCAAAGGAAACGAACTCATTATAGCGGTAGATAGCAACGCCAGATCGGCAGCCTGGCATGACATCAAGACTAATGAAAGAGGGAAAACAATGGAATAATTTATAGTAAGCAAGAGTTTATACATTATGAACGAAGAAAGTGACCGGACTACATTCCACAACGTACGAGGAAAAAGCAACATAGACCTGACTATAATGAACACCCAGATACTGCAAGCTGTAACAAAATGGGAAATCTGCGAAGAAGAGAGCTGCTCTGACCACAGCATTATAAAATTCTGCATCGGGCATCACAGAAAGCAAGATAGACAAAAAACACAACTACGGGATCAGATACGTAAGAGACGAACAGACCCTGAGCAGATTCGAAAGAAATTTAATAGTATCAGTTGCAACTAATTTCCAAAAGGGAAAAGTAACAGACCTTCAACGCTTGGACAACGAATTAGCGACACAAGCCAAAGAAACCTGCGACATTGAGAAAGTGGTAGACAAACTACAGGAAGCAATCACCACGGTATGAAACAACTCATTTAGAAATGCAGAACCCAATAAAAAATGGACGAAATACAAATCAGTGCCATGGTGGACACAGGAACTTACAATAAAGAGGAAAAGACTGAATGCCCTAAGACTCTATCAAAGAACACGTACAGCAGAGCAGAGGGAGACCCGTAAAAAGATATACCACGAGGAAAAGGTATCAGGCAGCAATAAAAAAGGAAAAACTAAAATCGTGGAAGGAATACTGCAACTTAACACCAAATACCAATCCGTGGAACACAGTTTACAAGATAGCGACAAATAAAAGTAAGAGAGTAATACCTATGACGACCTTACTAAAATCCGACGGCTATTAGACATCTAACCTTAATGAAACAGCCCAGGTAATACTAGACCACTTAATTACAAAAGACGACCGAACTGATGACACAGACTACCACAAAAGAATCCGGAGGGAAATCAGGGAACTCAACCAAACAGAGGACGACAGAGAATTCACCCCAGCAGAAATCAAGAACGCAATTGAAGAACTTAACAACAAAAAGGCTCCTGGAGAAGACGGAATCACGGGAGAAATCTACAAAAGAGTCTACAAGCTGCTCCCCTCGTTCACATACACAATATACAGTGTATGCCTGCAAGTAGGATGTTTTCCCAAAAGATGGGAAAGAACCAAAATAATCCCAATAGTTAAACCAGGCAAAGAACAAGTACAGGACGCGTCTAAATACAGACTAATAAGCCTTATAAACGTAGGAGGTCAAGTCCTAGAAAAACTACTAATAAACAGAGTCATGCACCATTTATATGGTAACAATCTCATGAACCCTAATCAATATGGATTCACCCCAAAAAAGAGCACCACAGATGCCACACTAGCAGTGAAAGAATACATAGAAGAGGGGTTCAGACAAGGACACATTCCAATACTCATAACCCTCGACGTACAGGGGGCATTTGATGTGGCATGGTGGCCGAGTATACTACACACCCTAAAAACATTCAACTGCCCGAAAAACCTTTATAACCTAACTAGAAGCTACTTCAGCGATAGGACAGCAACCTTACATACTAATAGCATCCAAATCGAACGAGACATCACCAAGGGCTGCCCCCAAGGCCCATGCTGCGGCCCCGGCTACTGGAACATACAATTCAACTCGCTACTTAACCTGAATTACGGGAAACGCACCAAAGCCATAGCATTTGCCGATGATCTACTAATAGCAATAAGGGCGGGAAACGTCCAAGAAGCCGAAAACTTTGCAAACATAGAAATAAACAAAATAACAAACTGGGAAAAAGAAAATAAAATTACTTTTAACGAACAAAAATCCAAAGTTATGCTAGCCACGAGAAGGAAAAGAAGAGAAATAGCCGAAGTTAACGTATACCTGAACTCCAAACCACTACAACAGGTTAAAAGCACCAAATACTTAGGAATCACTCTAGACACAAAGCTGAGCTTTAGAGAGCTTATTATTTCCACAACAAACAAATGTACCCAGTTAATACACACATTAGCAAAATCAGCAAAACTAAACTGGGGACTTAAGCAAGAAGCGCTAAACACCATCTACAAAGGAGCCATACTACCACTCATGCTGTATGGCGCACCAGTATGGGTCAGAGCCATGGGAAAGAACTGCAACAGGACCCTATACAGTAGAGTACAACGGGTGATGAACATCAAGATAACCAAGGCCCACTGTACTACCTCCAATGATGCACTCTACATCCTAACTGGCAATGCACCGGTAGAACTAAAGACCGAAGAGGCAGCTAATCTATACAGAATTACTAAGGACAGGCAAAACCAATTACTGGACCACGAAATAGAACATCAAGATTGGACCCACCCGGCTGACACAGTAAGAATCACTGAACAAAATGAAACTATGGAACACATAATACACACATACACAGACGGAAGCAAGACTGAACAAGGTGTCGGCTCGCGGATCGCCATATACATAAATAACAAACTAACTCATCAAATCAAACACAAACTCAACAACGGGTGCTCAAACAATCAAGCTGAGCAGACAGCAATACTCAAAGCATTACACGCATTAGAGACAATAAAACTAGATAACAACACCCCACGAACAGTCAAGGTATTCACAGACAGTAAGATAACCATATTCTCTCTCAAAAACGCTAAAAATAGAAAACACCTAATAGAAGAAATTAGGAGAAAGACAAATGACCTGGAAAAAGAAAAGTGGCATATGGACTTTACATGGATAAAGGCCATGCTGGCAACAGCGGAAACGAACTAGCAGATAAACTTGCCAAGGAGGCCATAAAAAACCGAAATATGCTATAACAAAATTCCGATAAGCGAAATAGCGAGACAAGAAGCAGAAAAGACAATAGCAAAGTGGCAGCTACAATGGGACGCTACTACAAAAGGACGGGCAACCAACGAATACTTCCCCAACGTCACGGAAAGACTAAAAATGAAACTCACACTATCACCGAACCTCATGGCGATGCTAACTGCGCACGGGAAAACTAAGGCGTACCTACACCGCTTCAAGATAATCCAGTCACCAGAGTGTTTCTGCAAACATGGAGACCAGACAACGGACAATCTCCTATATGACTGTGAAATACTTGGCAAAGAAAGGGAAAAACTAATAGCCTGCATATCGAGAGAAGAGAACTGGCCAGTGCGGAAACGTGAATTAGTGAACAAATATTTAAATCAATTTACAAATTTTGCTAACTCTATAGACTTCGAAAAACTGCAGTGAAACGTGAATTTGTGAATAAATATTTAAAGACAAAAGCTCAAACAACCAAGAACAGGAAAACAACACAACAAATAACCATATAAATGTGAACAAAACAAACCTAGCATGCAGTATTACGCAGTGTAATGGAGCATGCTCTAATAATAATAAATATAGTCAAGTAAAAAAAAAAACGAGGGCTACGGTATTTTGAGAAAGAAGCAGGAATGCATTCGAATAGCGGAGGAATGGATGTTGATAATATGGTGGCTGAAACAGAATACTCGTATATCCTACTCAGTAAAACTAAAAGCATAAGAGTGAAAGAAGAATTAAAGGAGTTTTATGAGGCTCAACCTTTCAAAGTCTACTGATTACGTGATGCAACAACAGGTTTAATATTCAAGAATTGTACGTTCTGCCCTCACTGTGTTTATGTGTTTTGTATTTATATCAGAACAAACAGCGGCTTCTGCCCCATATAATATAAACTGACTGTTTTTTATAACCGAGATGAAGAGTGTTTACTGCAAGTACGAACTGGGACTTAAATAAAGCAGACTGCACCTCGCCTTTAAGGGGTTAAACCTTTCCGATTATGAAAGAGGCTTTCTTCGTTGCAGATTAAAAGGCTGGAAACTCGTACTTTAAATTTGCTCTGTTCTCCATAAAAATTAATACAACTTGCAAGTTTCTGTTTAATAAATGGAAACATTTCGTACCACAGGATTATTAAAGAAATGACGACCAACGAGAATATGGTATGATATGATATATTTGTTAACTGCAATTGGGTATCCACCCGGTGGCAGTAGTAGAGTTAACATTTACACACACACACACACGCACCCGCTCACAACCCCCCCCCCACACACACACACACACAAATCATACATAGAACAACACAAAAATATGAGTATGAAAGTTATGATTCGTAATTTTTCACCGAGTTTTCAAACATAGGCCTGAAGGCTGTTCTACTTCAGAACAGAAATGACTTACTCCGAATCCCTGGTGGATAATGCACGCGAAGATAAACAGCTACACGAATATCGCTACTAAATTACGTGAAGTAAAGTGACATACATACATTGGAAAGCCATACGTATATCTTTTACTAGGCATGTAGTTTGCAAACACGAGTTTTGCTATTTCTGTGTGGCTGAGACAAGCACTAAAAAAGTAGTCACCATGCTGTGAGAGAACGGACTTCCGAACAAGATTTCTTCCACGGAAATATTAGGATGCAATTGAACCACTTTTAGACTTAAAAAATATATATATTTCTATTATCACTTCCCATCGAGCTTTGGGTGATGAAATTTTCTATGGAGGTCACAGACCGGAATGTCTTCTACAACAGGAGTTGCCACGCATCAGCGATAAAAATACGAAAGAAGGTATCTTCGCCGGTCATTGTGTAAAAGAACTTGCGAATGACGGGAATTTTTATGAAGTCCTGAACGAAATTGTGAAGAGAACGTTAGGAGCATTTAGAGTAGTTTTGACAACGTTCTTGGCAGCCATAAGGCGCCCAAAAACACAGACAAGTTGTTTGAGCTGATGCACTAAGTATACAACATGACGGGGCAAAATTGAGTTGTTGAAAATGCACTTCCTTCATTCTCATGAGGGATTTTATTTTCAGCAAGCCTTGAAGACCTCAAAGTCGAAATTGGTATTATATTACAAGAGGATAATTTTTGTTCTGGAAATGGGATCTTGACTGCGCTGGATGATAACTGCTGGCCCCTTAGAAGAGAAGTTCCAGATACTTCAAGTGGAAGAATATTTTGAATACACAAATATAAACGCATAATTACATTTCCCTTACATAATATTACAGTAAGTAAACACGAAAACAATTATTTTCTTGTTTATTTTCTGTCATATATTTAATATTAACCTTTAAAAGGCCAAAAAATATTTAGTACTGGCACGTTTGTATCATTTATGCACTGCTATATGTTATAAAAGTGATTGAATATATTCACTTTCAAAACTTTATTCTTCTAGCCGCACGAGGTACGGTATATATATATATATATATATATATATATATATATACGAGTATATTGTTTTTGCCAGACTCGAAATCTGCGGCTGTAATCTGTAAACGGCAAAGAATATGACCCAGGAAATAAGATTGTAGTTAAAAGTTTGTGTTCAGTGTTGCCAGATAGTTAATTGTAGAATTAAATTAGATAACAATAGTGTTTAAGGCGCATTTTAATTAACAAAATAATTTTATACAGTGATACTTAAGTAAGGGAATGAAAACACGTACGTAAATCTAAAACGTTGATCAAGAGGGTGCAAAACCATAGTCTGCTGTTCAGTTGAATAGAATAAAACGTTTGTTATGAAAACGTATAGCGGAAAACGAACTCGCTGTATTAAAGGGTAATTACGATTTTCACTAGGTCATTTTGGTGAATGTACAATTACTGAAGATATATTTCCTCAAAGAAGGCACGAATACTTCCTTCCATGTTACTACAATTGCAGTATTATCTCCCTCCAACTGTTAATGCAAGCCTATATAATTCCTCGAATAAATTTTATAATATATGAAATGGAATAAAATAAGACCTATATAATCAGTAGTTTTGGCTCAAAAATCACTCTCTGGAGAAGCGACTGTCATCAGTTTGGGCCTTATCGGCTCCTAATCTTGACTGAAGACAGAAAGCTATCACGTTTAGGCTCTTCATAAATTTCCTGTCTCCTTCAAGTGAGTTCCACCATTCGGACACTCCTTTAATTCGAAATTTGTTTTCACACTTGAATCCTCTGAGTGCCTAATAATAAGGTACCTGAGAATGATGTAGCACGCGAGTATAAACTGCACCTCTTGAAGTGATACATATATTTGTGTGTTCTCGTGCGTTAAACACTCAAGCGTGTTACGCTCAGTAGCGGGAGATATGCACATAGGATCATCAGTTTATAATGTTTCAGTGGCTGGACCAGTTTAAAGTCTGTCGCTGAAGATCTCACAAACAAATCAATACCTATCATCATTACCTTTTGCGTTCTGTTTATAAATTTAACGATGTGTAACGCAGGCGTGTAGCAAGTCACTATATGCAATTTCACTCCCCACATACTAAGTGGCATATTCACTCGCTTTGCTGCTGTAGTGCTGTCTCCATAGTAATGATACATTCAGTTTATTGCAGTATGGTTTCTTACACACTTCCCTTCATGTTCTCTGATTGTACTGCAGTAGCACTTTCCACATACTTCTCACATTACAGCAGTAGCAATTCCTACGTACTTTGCATACTGGTACACAAACACTTCCTGCTCAACTGCTGGTACTTATATCCATTTAAGTTACTGCCGTTACAGTTCCTGCGTATCAGATTTTGGACAAGTGTGGCGTACCAGCTTGGCAGTTGATTGGGGGTTCGTTTAGGGACTAATAACTCCTTACCTTAAGAACCAATATGTGACGAAGGGTTGCAAAGTTCCTCCGGCATGGAGCCGCTGTGCAATGGACACCGGGTCTCCTTGCCGAGGCGCGGTGTGGACCACCCACTTCCATCTAGCGTCGAGGTTACAGAAAGTAAATCTATACCTCTACTCCTGCTTTGGGCCTTCATGGCAGGTTAAGGGGTGAACATAAGCTTTAACTCGGGATTGGGAAGTTTCTTTGTACAAACGATGGTTTGTTGTAAACAAGGTAACAAATTTTCATGCCTCATGAATTTGGAGAATTTTTCAAGAGCTGAGGAATTTTTAGAGTCTCATGCAAGGATCTGCTCCGTGGAGTTAATTACGTAGAAGTCGTCCACAAATGTAAGAGTGCATCCTACATACTTCTCAGCATATGTGCATGGCACGAAGAATATTGGTTGGTGGAAAGAACTGCAGACTACGCTGGACACAACACAGTAGTCCGGAAGTGGAAAGTTCGCAGCTGCCTGTGTTCAGCGTCTTCATTGACATTGGTGGCAATGAATAAATAAACGTGACATTGTTGGGAACCAGTGACAGAGATAGTAACGTTTTCTAAAAGGAATTTTCAACTGCCACTAACCTCTTGAGAGCGAAAATCGCGGCGATGTTGTAGCATTCAGGGACTCGTGGCGGCTCACTGGTCACCCGTTGCACTCCCCACTTTACCATACGCAGACATTCCTGCACGTTTCGTCTTCCCACAATATTGGAAACAGAGGGTTTTGTAACCCTAGTTTTTTTTGTGTGTGCTTTCTGTAACGAGACGACGGCAGGGGGTGCGGTAAAATATGTAGCAGATTTAATATAACTAGGCTTGGAGCCTGAGAGACAGGGGGATTATTTCGACACCAGCCAGGCCGACCACTTCGTAACAGCGAAGGGCCTCGTAGAAATTAGCGGTTCTCCTGCACTCGTCTCCACAACCGGACTGTTCCCTTGAACATTTTAGTGATTATTAAACCATTAGTGTATGGAGCTTGCCGTGGGCTTTCACTCTTTAACGACAACCAACCACCCTCCAAACATCAATCTTCCATCTTCAGGGCAGCAAGTTACCGCTCGGCTGTCTGCCCGTAAGGCCTCTGTCGCCGGGGGGGGGGGGGCAGGCCCCAAAATCCACTGGACAGGGACACTACACTGTAGTTAACAATTCTGCTCCACATTTAGAAGTATCGAATTTGAATCTCGAACTAGAGGCAATATAACTTGCCAAGAGTCCTCATGTTTTCCTCCGCTTTTCCTCTGTGGTCTTTCAAAACTACCACTTCAAACAAGCCACTTCCGCTGCCATCCATGCTCATTCCACTGCATTTTTCTTAGTCAGCTCGCTATTTATTGATGTGCAATTTTATGAACTTGATAAGGCGACGATAAATCAATCCAGACAATAATAAAGTTAAGAAATCTGTGATTCAAGTTTGACATTGCCGGTACATTTCACTGTTCAGACTACTCGCCCGACGGAGATATTGCTGAAATTTCAAGACTTTCCAAAATGTTCGAAACAAATTAAGTGGAAGATAGATCAGTAATTCAATTTAGTCAGAATAATGCTTCGGATAGGCGGTAAAATAAGCTCTTCGAATCGTTGACTGCATTGGTCGAGTGGTTCAAGGTTACACCCGCTTGAGATCGCGCTTCCAGCGTTACAGATATTTTGATAACAAATAATAATAACTGTATACTGTTAATAGCAATAAAGTGACACGTGCCGATCCCAGTGGCCGCGCAGTCTAATGCGTGGGTCTGCGGCCCCTCGCTTGCTAGGATTGTGGGTTTGAATCCTGCCGGAGGCATGGATGTCTCTTGTGAGTGTTGTGTGTTGTCAGGTAGAGGTCTGTACATCGGGCTGATCACTCGTCCAGAGGTGTCCTACCGAGTATGGTGTGTCTAACTGAGTGTGATCGTGAATCGTCGACAATGAGGAGCCCTTGGCCCACTAGGGCTGTTGCGCCATGGTTAAAAGAAGTAAAAGGAATAGTTGAATTTTGGTCTGCTACAACAGTGGTTAGGGGCACGCGGTGGCGCGTTTGGTTCAGGCACTGCGCTACAAGACGGAAGGTCGCGGGTTCAATTCCCGATGTTGTCGTTGGAATTTTTAATTGACATAATCCTTCCGGCCGCACTATGAGCCTGTGGTCGACTAAGCCTCTAACAGAAATCTGTACCAGGGATATTTCCTGGGATTAAAGGTGGCCGGTGCGTAAAGCTGACAACATTACCACCTTCATATGCCGATTTTCTTGAAATCTTGGAGCCTCAACATCCTAGAACCCTCTGAGCCAATAATGGGATTGCTTTACCTTTTACAACAGTGATTAGGAAGACCACATCTTTGAAAGGAACTAATACAACTGATTCAAAATTTAGATATATTAGAGAAACGAAATTATGCAAATAAGTGTCATATGAACTGGACTTAAAACAATATCATTTCCTGTTCACAAAATATATGAAAGGCGTAACTGTGTGTGCACGTACCTGCATGTACTCTGTACGTTACCAAATTTGTGCTGGTCACAACAGCTGGAAGACTTGGAACTACACAGAGGTTCAGTTACCCTCTGTTCAAAAAGTACTTTTCGAGCAGGTGTAAGAGAAGTTGGGACGTAGCTAATACAGCACAATGAGTAGCGTACACGATACAGGGTGCACACAGGAAGAGACAAATTTTACTTGTGGATTTCCGCTGATCTCCGGCAATAATTATTGCCGGAGATCAGCGGAAATCCGGAAAACCGCAACTCTCTTAACTCACTAACCGACAATACCTATAATCAGTGTCGGTTAGAGGATTAAAGCGCCCAGGCCTGCAGTAAAGAAAAGCATATGAGTTAAAATATCCATACTAGACAGAAAGTAGTTATACAGCTATACTTACTTACTCCATGGTGCAGAGTCCTTCTTGATAAGCTAACTGGTTTGCAGCTAGTCAAGAAATTCCCCGCATTTCACGGAACCCGAAGGTTCATTACCGCACTCAAAAGCGTCCGCCACCTGTCCCTATCCTGGGCCAACCCAATCCAGTCCATATAC
>Ga0136643_10007760_pt1 | contig 15569 bp, 8 predicted proteins | sample TergutLab28metaG_FD_96883 | JGI IMG/M metagenome (GOLD analysis project Ga0136643, IMG submission 96883) | Labiotermes labralis P1 segment gut microbial communities from Petit-Saut dam, French Guiana - Lab288 P1 (version 3) (version 3) | ecosystem: Host-associated > Arthropoda: Insects >... | reverse complement strand
TGTGTGTGTGTGTGTGTGTGTGTGTGGGGTGTGTGTGGTGTGTGTGTGTGTGTGTGTGTGTGTGTGTGTGTGTGGTGTGTGTGATGTGTGTTTGTGTTTGTGTGTGGTGTGTGTGATGTGTGTGTGTGTGTTACGACCAAATGCCTTTCCATGAGCATCAAGATTCTTCGTATATCTGGTACATGGTTAGAAAACGGATTATTTTTCGGTCAGAACAATTCCGAGCCCATCGCGATGCTGTACTGCCGACGAGCGAACCGAAACAGGTTACTGTGAGTCTGAGGACGAATATGAGCTGATAGTGTAACAGCGAAATCATTGTACCGTGTAGACAAATTTTTTGTAGCTTAAATTACGAATTTACGCCTTTCTTTAATGCAATTAGCTCCACCTTCTCCTGTTGCCCGTGCAAAGAAAGTGTGAATGGACTGAGGTAGGTCTGAGGTTCTCACAGCGGCCCTGGACTGATGGCTATTTATCAGTCCGCATGTTTGCGTATTCCAGAAGGATGAAATATTATGAATTCATTGTTATTAATGATATTTTCGACCTAGAATCACGTGTGTATTATTGTGAGATTAATTAGTTAATTAATTAATTTTATTTTCATTAATGCTGTTTAATTTTTGAAATATACATATCTGCTTTAGGGGATTTCATTATGAAATTAGGAAATTAAAATTATAAGTAAGGAAAATGTATCGCTGTGTGTATTGGAACACACACGGACGGGGGGGGGAGGGTGTGTTTTCCTTTATTCTTGATCTTGATATCAGACAAGGTGAGAGATCGGCTTCAGGCATAGGTCACTAATCCCCACTCAAAAGCCACAATGGCGCCTTTTGAGTGGGGAGCTTGGTGGTCCCCAGATCCGATATGGAGGCTCTGGGAAAGAAAAAACCCCACCTTACATGGGATCGAGCGATTCCTGCAACGTCCAGTCCGTATCGTATTCACTACTTATTCTGTCTCCGAATGATAAAAATGTACCTATTGTTTTTTTGAAAATTGATATTTATAAGTTTACTGACTGGCAATGAATGCACACACAATTTCAGTCGAGAGACCTGAAGGGAAAAGCACATTTTGGAGTCCTAGATGTAATTGGGAGGGTAATATTAAGAGTCTCTTAACCAAAGAGTGGGTTGGAATGTCGTTTGGATTTATCTGACTCAGGAAGGCGTCCTATACCCGACTATCATTAAAACCTCCGGACATCACTAAGGATGAGGTATTACTTAACCAGCTGAACGACTGTTAGCTTTTCAGGAAAAATTCTGCACCGTAAAATTATTTAATTAGTCAGTTACGCTGTTGGAGGATTGGTGTAAATTGCAGGTATTAACATCACGTTTAGGGAAGTGTCAGGTGCTGAATGTGTAAGTGTATTTGCGTACGATCATATGTCTTTATTACATCCTCAGGTCTGAGTTAAATATGGAGAGTTCGTATTGTGATGTGATTTATTGTTTCGTCTTCCTACATATTTAAATTCCACAGGGAAAATTTCCATAGCGGTATTTCAAATTTGGAATACAGATCTTGTTAATGCTCTCCGAGTCACGCTAACACGCCCTGTGATATGACATTCGTACTCCCTTAGTGGATGGATAAAACTCTCACCCTCTCTGTCCAGCACACAGAGACATCTATGTGCTGTATAACTCTCCTCGTCAATCACTCTCTCTCTCTCGTTCTCTCTCTCTCTGGGACATGCACCCGTCGCTCTATATTTATGAACACTGAACTATGTAATAATCTGAGACTTGGGCATCCCGGATTTAATTTCGCGGACTGATTTCACACAGTTAATCACCCGGCATAGCTAGGCTCGGCAAGCCGGGGCCCGGGGCGGTGGTGGCAGCGGGAGCGGGGTGGTGTGCAAGGGGTGTCCCTTACCGTCAGTGGTTTTGGTTAAGTCACAAGCCATGAGCGTTAAATGAAGTAATCTTAGGAATTTGAGTAACAAGCGGTACTCTTTCGTAATTTTAAGCAATGTGCAACGAAAATTAGTGTATTATTTTGGTGTTACACATAAGAAAATATGGTTTTTTTCTCTGAAATAATCGGAAGTCCTTCTGTGAAATAAATGTTAAATTTAGGATTTTTTTAAAAATATAGTTTTCGCAATTAATGTTGAAGCCACTTTATTTGAGACAAGTATTACTTCAATCACAGGGACATCTGTGCCTGCCTGTCTGTCCGTCCGTCTGTATGTTTGCTTTATTAGTCACAAAAGCTTTCTCATCGTTATGTCGGTTTGTGCATGTCTCGGGCAGTTATTCACCGGCCTCGTACAAGAGGGACTCGTCTTCGATTCCAGGCCAATCCGTGTAAGATTAGTGATGGACAAAGTGACACTGGGACATGGTTTTCTCCGAGTACGTCCCTTGTCCTGTGCCGCTGTCATTCCAGCAATAAACCATGCTCATTCATTCATCTAGCAGCTACGCTATTTAAACTTAAGGAATTGACGGCGTCGCTAAATAACACGTCTAAATGGGACACTGAGCGTTATATGGACAGGGAGAATGTTTGTGATTGGTGAACATGCAAGGATTCGCAGAATTGCAATTGCAGTGTGCCAATATTTGTCAAGACGGAGAGAGGAAAATTATAAACATCTACTTCAGGACAGCTGTGCCTCGTATCTGGAGTTGGACACCCCAATTTATGGATAGGAAACAACAACAATAATAATATCAACAACGGCAATAATAATAATAATAGTAATAAAATTAATAATATAATGTTCACGTATATTTGAATGATTGTGACTATTTCAAAGTTATTCAGAAAATACGTGAGCAACATACCAGGAAACCATGAAGTCAAGGAACTACAGAAAACAGCTAAATGGTGCACTGCACACACACTTCGGAAAGTACTAATGTACAAGTACAATAGATTCAACACTAAAGCTAACGATATAAGCACCATGAATAGTAACAACAGAATAGCTGCAACACTGTATTCCCTAGGGCCATAGTTTGTCTCAGGAATATAAGTATAAATACCCTGCATAAAGGACATGATGATGATGATGATGATGATGATGATAATAATAATAATAATAATAACAGTTTTAAGCTGGGGCCTGACACGTGCTTCTAGTTCTTGATAAATCTTCATCGAGGTCTCTGCGCGCGCATTTATTTCGTGGTTATACATATTTGTGAAATATTCACTGCCAGGTTTACCGTATACTGTACAAATAAATAAGAAAGTATTCATGTTGTCATTAATGGTATCTTATTAGTTTTAATGACCTTATTTGCACGTTATTACAAATCTGTTTATTCTGTCATTTTGCTTTCTTAGGTAACTTGAAAATAGTTCGTGCATAAATAATGGTTATGATGCTGACTGTACGTGTTGCTTGAGCGTCATGTAAGAATATTTGGGTGATACATAATTTATACTAACAGTCAACAAGAGTTTTGACGTTTTACTGATCGTGCATCTCAGTATATTTATCTCAGTAACTAACCAGCTTGATATACAAAATTTTTGTACATAAAGTTGGTTAATTACTGAGATAAAGTCAACAAGAGGTTTACTGCAAACAAAACACCAGACCAGTAAGTAAGTTAATAAAATTATTAGTGCATGTGGGCGCTTTTGAATGAGGTCCTAACAAGTTGCACTGGATCCATTTGTGCTGGAATTTCAGTTTACCGAATGCTGCACTACACTACATTGTAGTATAATGTAGTAGGGTTGCTACTATAGATAGACTTCTACTCATTGATATTATTATTATTATCCCTTTAATATTATATTAGTAACCGTCTAATACAAGGAAAATATGTGAAATATCACGGTATTATTTACTATTTACTTCCTATTTACTATTTACTGTACTACAGTTCAACATATTGCATACGAAACACTACATACTATTTAATACACTCCACTATATTATAGTACAAGGTGTTCTGAAATATTTACTTTCTATTTACTTTCTGTCAACGAATCTTACACATCGCGCCGCATGAGAAAAATCAGACAACCTTGAGCAAGTTTAAAATAAATTAAAACTATATTTATTTATTTTGTATTTTGACGTAGTGCCTTCCAGACATTTAACTTTAAAAGCATCCCCCCCCCATTACATATTCAGGTGTAACAATATCTGCAGTTGAAGTACGTCTATAAAAACTTTAGAGGGAAGTCCCGAAACGTCGTATATATTAAATATGCTTTAGGCAATGCTCGGGAAACCGGGTTAGTGTAGTCAGTGTAGCGACTACAATTACGGGCTGAATGATACAGAGTTCGAATGCCGGCATGAGCAACAAGTTTTTGTATTCTTCACACCTTCAGATCGGTTCGACCGCCCGCGCTCTATCCTACTCAGTATTACCGATGGCATTTCCTTCGGCGGTAAAGCGGCCAGGACGTGAAGTTAATACCTGCTTCTAGTACCGAGGTTACGAACGAGTGGAGCCAAAAGACAACTCCCCCATATACGCCTTCTTGGCGTCGACAGGGACAAATTCTCCGTTAACCTTTACAGTGCGCAAAGTCCAAAGAATTAAAGGTTTAACTGCAATAGAAATAACAAGGCCAGGTGCCCGAACGATGAGATATAACCTGTAGAAGAACTGTCAAGTGTCGAACGATTTACACCCCTGTGGGCTCCCGGTAGTTCCCGGGGGTCTGTTGGCCGAGGCAGCAGAAGGGAGGGGACTGCATCACGCCAAAGCCTGGCGCTGCTCTAGCCCGGCTAAAGTGGCTTCATAAACACTCATGTGATGAATGACCCGACGACGTCGTCGTATACATCGTCCAATTGCATTCTGGTGTAACTGTACCGGTCATGACATTTACTTACCCACCAGTCGGTTAAAGTCGTTGGACATAAATTTCGTTTTCTAACAACTTCTAAGTCCAGCTCGATACTTAACAGCACATTAGAGTGTAAACCAATGAAAAATCAAGACCAACGGACATGTATTGGAGCAACAACTGGATTTATTTCGTACCGAGAAGTACTTTTTTTTGCCCCATTGGTAAAGCGTAGGTTGTTTGAAGGGGATTTATTTCTGGTCAGGATTTCATCACTCACGGAAAACATGTCTTGCCCCTCTGTCAGGGTTAGCTCGTTAACTGTATCTGTTTGCCGGTACTTTTTGCTTCTTTTTTTTTTTTTGGCACTGATGAATGTGGTATTAGTTTTTCTCAGAGACCTGTAAACTTCATTTGGCACTTTATTTTTTGAGTGTAAATTCCACATCAACATGACAGCAGGTATGGGTTTCATTACTTGAATATTACCTAACGAATTTATATTCTATTTATTCTGTGTTTTGTTTAGCGACGCTTTTCCCGTCAGAACAACGTTACTCAACATTTCTGCCACAATGTATCCATTCCAGTGCCTCAAAAATTCTGCGGAAATCCTCGTCAAAATTATTTTTGACCCCAAGCCTCTTACAAACAACTGGCAGTAACATTTAAACTGGGAATATTTGTAAAAATAAGAGGGTTGGAGGTTTCCGCCAAAGTGTAGCTAAAGTCTTCGTTTTTCTCATTTGTTGGGCAAGGTTGGTTGGTAGTTCTTTTACCGTTGTTTATGGACAGCATATCGGTCCCAACTTCAATGGTTATGGGAACAGTGTCTGTCTTGACACATCGTTACGCAACCACTAACCAATCCTGCGTAAAACGTCAGAATTTTGAAAACCGCAGAATTTAGAAACTTTTGTTAAATTAGTGTAAAAGTTGTTACCAAAAACAGTGCTTTATCCAGCAGCAATGGTAGTAAAGCAAAAAATAAGAAAGAACTGAAGAAAGGGAACTTCATAATTTACTGACCAAAATTTACTCAGATCGCGAACCCTCTGTGGACAAACACTAATATGTGTGACATGTGATGTTTCAACTTGCTGCTTGTATTACTGAAACAATAAATTTGTAGGTACAAACGAACACAACAGAATTTGTTTCAGTCACATAAATTATTTCGTGTGAACAGATGTGTATTGAACTCAGTCTTCTATTTGTTTGTTAGCAGTGGCGGGCTCTTTCTGCAAAGGTAAATGGCAGGAGTGTTAACTGACCACTCACTTTCTTTAGGGCCTAATTTAGTAATGAAGGTAGCAGGATACCCTCACCCCCATGTATATAGATACATTCTACACGATCACCCTTCGTAACTTTGCTGTCCCGACCCTCTCAGTCTGGTAGGTGATCCTCTTTCGGGAAACGGGTGTGGTTCACCGAATCACATACAGTTTTAATTATTTCTTTTTTACTTGTTGTTTTATTTGCTCAATTTATTCTTGACATAAAATAATGGAGCGCTATATCCAGTAAAACAACTAGATCATTTCTAGGAAACTGACACAGTCACTTCTCTGTACTCCCACTTACACCACACTCGTACGCGACTGAATTCGCACTGGACTGCTAGCGTCCGTTGTCCGCTGCTAAAGTTTTCTCATTTAAATCTCTCCCCTCCTACCTATCACCAACGGTCCTGTATATACGTTGATAGATTAACTTACAACGCGTGCCATGAACAGTCCGTAACTGACGGCAGCAATCCTAAGAAACAACTATACTAAAAATGATCGGCTGCAGTACACACACACACACACACACACACACACATATATATATATATATATATATGCAAGGCGTCTTTTTGTTGTTAAGGTACGAAACAAAATGCAAAATACTGTAATGGGCAAAGGCAACACAATAGTAGCTATTCATACCGCGGAGATAGGAGGCTTGCTACAGGATTGTATATGTTTGTATCTAAATGTTGTGCAATTGTCGGATTAAATATTATAAAATTTCCTTACTGCATAGGACATGGATAATATCGAACTATAAAAGAGTGTAAAAATGTAATTATTTATTTATGGCTTATTTAAAAACTCTGACTGCACACCGAATTATACAACATCGATTCTTATAATAAAACGAAATAGATGCACTAATTTATCAAATTTACTTTGGAATAAAACTCTACATGTTTCGGAAATTTCCTCTGTCCATCATCAGGAGTTCTTCACTGTACACACAGCAATGGTATACAACAGGATCAGGACGGAATTCAGTTCCGTCCTGATCCTGCTCGCAAGCTGTCAACAAACCTGTATGACATATACCATTGCTGTGTGTATAGTGAAGAACTCCTGGTGATGGACAGAGGAACTGTCCGAAACATGTAGAGTTTCATTCCAAAATAAATTTGAGAAATCAGTGCATCTAGTCGGTTTTATTATAAGAATTTATCACGATTCACGGTCACCTGAACGTCAAACAACGTCGATTGTTAGAATATTTAGTGAATAATTGTTGGAAAGGATGTGGAGGAAGGCTGTCCTAGAATAATCAAGGACACAGTCCTTACGTGAGAGTGGAGAGACGGCGCACAGCCGCGCACTATACCATAACAGCCGGTGTCTGGCAGTGGACAGCACCTGCATTGTCTGTAACGGAGAAGTGTTACTGCTTGAACTAACTCGCTCATTTGCTGTCCGTACTGCCAACACCACGGACCATAATTCTTCTTCGGAAGCCAATATTTCTTCAGCAAGAAATTTCCCGCATTTTATGGAATTTGAGTGTTCATTACCGTGTTCACAAAACACCGCCACTTGTCCGTATCCTCCTATTCTGAGACAGATGAATTCAGTCTACGAGTTACCATCCTCTTTCTTGACGATACATTTTAATATTAACCGCCCTTCTAACCCTAGGTCTTCCGAGTGGTCCCTTTCCTTCCCAACACAAACGCCGTATGTACTTTTCTGCTCCGCCATATGCGACATATATTTGTGTTGATACATTCAACGTACTGTAAGCTACTCTATATGGAGTTTTAGGAAATTCATAACTGTGAAAGCTGATCGTTTTATTAGCAAATGGCGGAAGTGTATTGAGTGTAGTTAACTGAACTCGAACTGGTGCTGGTTATGCTATGAAATCGACACTGTGCACTCTACTGTCGGAAAGACACCCCAGAGAGCTGCGCCTCGGAGGTGATGATAAATGGTCTGAATTAGCGAGTGGCCAAAAGCGCAATATTGATATTCAAATGCTTTTGCTCCTCTACCAAGAGGGGAAATGTAGGGTCAGCTGCCCAGGTTGTTGTATAATAGGGTTGGAACCCTTGGGGACTAACCCAAACCAACACCACCACCATCATGATACAGATAGACCGGCCATGGGAGGTAGTAGCCGTGATACGTGTAAGGCACGGCCGGCCAGCCGTGCCTCATTTGCCTAAACTTTATGAGCTCTCCTTTACACAGAGTGCAGTGGTGGTTGTGGTTATCAGCTGCACCAACTGCTGTTGTGTTGAACGCATCTCTAGCATGTTTCATTGGTTTTGTCGTGTTAACATTTTTACTTCGACAACAGACGATATATTAACCTTCTAAAAATGAAACTCTTCTAAATGGTGCCTATAGACGCTCTTCTTAAGTCTAAGATAACACAACATACCATTTAGAATTGCATACTGATGTAATGTGGCACATTTTCCTCAGAACTTAATGAAATACACAGATATATCTGCGGACCATGAAATGTTATGGATATAAAAGCAGGTGGTAAATGTGCCTTACACTGATATATAAAGTTTTGAAGACAGATGTGGTTTGTCGTGAAAAATAATAATTTCCGGAAACCGTTATAAATTTCAGATTTGGAGAAAATAAATCTGCATAATTTGGCCTTCTCTATCGCTGCCGAAACAAGTTTTAAAATTATATTTTTAATGTGTTTTAATCATTAGAGGAACTGTGAATTGTGCATAATATGCTGTATGTTTCATAATATGCTGTATGTTTCATAATATGCTGTATGTTACATAATATGCTGCATGTTGCATAATATGCTGCATGTTTCATAAAATGCTGTATGTTTCATAATATGCTATATGTTTCATAATATGCTGTATGTTGCATAATATGCTGCATGTTTCGTAATATGCTGCATGTTGCATAATATGCTGTATGTTGCATAATATGCTGTATGTTTCATAATATGCTGTTATGTTTCATAATATGCTGTATGTTGCATAATATGCTGTATGTTTCATAATATGCTGTTATGTTTCATAACATGCTGTATGTAGCATAATATGCTGTTATGTTTCATAATATGCTGTTATGTTTCATAATATGCTGTATGTTGCATAATATGCTGCATGTTTAAAAAGATTCGCTGAAAAAATGCTAATATTTTTCCTATATAATTAATATAAAGAGATTGGTTCCTGTAAGTGAGACAAGGCGGCGCGCTGTCAGTCACCAAATGAACTGTTAAACACCACGGTGGTAAATTCTCGTAAGGATAAAAGTAAAATTCGCCCAAGAACAGGCCATGAAGGCTCAAATGGGGAGTACATGTATGACTCTACTCTTTCTTTAACTTTATAATATTTATGGTTCCGTGAATCGCTGATCTATATTAATAATTGTCCAACGAGATGCAACACAAAGCAGTCTATTTATTATTCTGCCAATTCACTGTACATGTTTCGGGTGTCAACCACACCCATCATCAGGAGTACACAAAACTGTAACTACAGACTCTGGCACTGGTCTATTTTTTTGTACAGCTACCTCCCTCCAACGTGGCCAAGCTAGCTTGGCCACGTTGGAGGGAGGTAGCAAATTCCTACTTAAGACAATTTAAGTTTGCCCACTTGAACCCTTCCAGCGATGCGTAATGTCTGGAGGACACCATTAAGACATTACCAGTTTATTAGGTAGGCCGTAATGTACAAATTGCAGTTGCGCAGTCCCAGTATAGTGACGCTTGATGTTAGTAAACTCCAAGGTTCAAATCTCCGCCTGCAGAAGAAATTTCTTGACTAAGTATCGTGATTTTACTCAATAACTTTATTAAAATGTCTGGCGTACTTGAGATTCACCAAATTCAGTAATCTGCTTATTAGTTAACGCTTTGTTACACAAGAAAATGAAAGTATTATCAAGCACTTTAAAACCCACCGATAGCTACATGTTGACCTACACGTGCCACCTGCTGCAACGTCAACCAACACTGGACTCTCCTTTCACACACAACAGTTATTTGAATTGCAAGAACCAACAGGATGCGCTATTTTACTATCAACTTGTTTCAATAATTATTAAACCTCTACATGTTTCGAGCAGGCTTACTGCTCATCATCAGAAAATAAGGTAAGGCTCTGTACAGGCCATACGGCCTATAGGGGTAGTAGAGGTATAGCTCTACTCTTTCTTGACCACGGCACTAGAAGGGTTGAGGGGTCAGCGTCACGCCCCGGCCGCTCTTTACACCCGAGAAAGACCCGGTATCCATTGTACAGGAAGCTGGGTGGACCACAGGGCCGGTCTGGACAGGTGCGGAAAATCTTGCCCCCACCGGGATTCGATCCCCGGAACGTCCAGCCCGTAGCCAGTCGCTATACCGACTACGCTACCCGTCCCACGTCATTAGGGGGTACTCTTCTGTATACACATCAATTGGTGTGTTTAACGCATGATATACACCAATTGATGCGTACACAGAAAAGTACCTCCTGATGATAATCAGTAAAGCTGCTCAAAACATGTAGAGGTTAATAATTTTTTTAATAAATTGGGAATAAAATAGTGCATCCTGTTGGCTATATTTGCGCAAATATGTCACGATGCACACGTCCACAAAGCATTAAATTTGAATTAAAGATTTTCATATCAAATCGATCATGATCTTTGTGATATAGAAAGCGTATGCGAGGTTTTAGGTCCTCACAGGCGGTGCAGCTGAATATGCCAAGTCTTCTGGGGTGTCATGCTGTGTCATGAGGCGTGTGGTTTCCACTCCACAGATACATCGTCAAGTGTGGCAGTACAGTTATTACATTTACCCTAATGGCCCAAGGAACAGCGACATATCTCAGAAGACTTGAATCCAGATACTTAGTGTGACTATTTATGTGTTACGATATGCGAGATTTCACAATTCTGAGATGTCTGTTTCCTTTGCATAAGGTTGCGGCCCCTACTTGGCCCTGATCTGCCTTAAAAGGCGCCTCCATTCTCCTCTATCTCCACCCCATCTCTTCCCAACTCGTAAGCCTATAATCTGTAAAGCATTCCTCCGGACAACGTTTGCCCATCTTCTTCTTGGTTTTCCTCTTGATCTTTTGTTGCTGGAATTTTCCTTTCAGAACTCCTTTGGGATCCTACGTTCTTCCATTCTTACGATGTGACCCGCCCATCCTAGTCTTCTAAAAATGTTCTGTTGCTTTTGTTGTAATAATAATAATCGTTCCTCCGATATCCACTTCCCCACGCATTCTTCTGTTTCTTCTTCTAATTATTCCTTTTCCTCCTTCTCCTTCTCGTTGCTGTATCTCTTCAACCTTTTTAAAGGTTAGCTGAACAGAGATAAAGTTCAAGACTAGGAAGCGTTAATCCGTGTAAGTGTGAAAGCCACATAATCTTAGGTTTTCTTTAAATGTCAATATATATATTAACTGTGCTTTCTGCAGCCGAGCATTGGCTGGAAGGGTGCTGCTGGTTATATGAGGTCTGGTTGGAATGGTAGAGGATTGGGGTAGCAGAGACCTAATATCTCGGCAGCTTGCCTACAGGAGCCCTGTAATGATCGGATTCACGGTATTTTGCTAGGAGGGTGAACTGGGGAGTGGAGTGGGGGAGGAGTGTGCTTACCGGTGGCGGATCCCTAGATGAACTCAGTATCTGTCATACGCAGCATATAGTGTTGGTTATATTTTTGGCAGTGTTCGTCTTGCTATCGCAGTTTCGACATTTGGGGTTGACAGCATTTTGCTTCTAAAATGAGCCATCCCCGTTGTGTCTATATAAACAATAGGTGTAGGTATCAGTCAATAACACAACAATATCTAAAAAGATGTTTAATGGAGATGGACCGTAACCCAGGATCTGAATGTTTTTTTTTATCATTTATTAAATAGTATACCAACTGATGCACATATATAAAAGTTACACATTAAAACACTAAAACTGCTCCGACATGTTTCGATCCAAGAATCATCCTCGGGGAGCTACACTTTCCTTGCTAAAGTCGCTTTTAAAAACTAGTTACTGATTGCTTTTGTTATATAATCCTGGTTCTGTGGCAGCATGCTTATATAAGGAAAGCAATCAGTAACTAGTTCTGTGGCAGCAAGCTGCCACAGAACCAGGATTATATAACAAAAGCAATCAGTAACTAGTTTTTAAAAGTGACTTTAGCAAGGAAAGTGTAGCTCCCTGATGATGATCTTAGGATTGAAACATGTCGGAGCAATTTTTGGTGTTTTAATGTGGAAATGTTTTATGTATGTGCATCAGTTGGTATACTAATTAAATAATTCGACGATATGCACGGTGCAGCAACAAGAGTGGTTTTTTTATCGTTTACGTGAAATTCATGTTTTAGGCTAGGCCTGTTCTACCCGCAGATCGCGGACGACATATTCCGGGCGACACAGTGTTACATTGCCCGCGGAGACAACCCAAATGAAAAGAAAAGGAAAGTCTTTTAACACCCTCCCTGACAAAGCCGAAGGAGAACACCGAAGCAAATTTGGAAAACTTATGACCAATTTATTTATTGTGAAATGCGTTACTTTGACGATATATATTGTACAAATGTGCTGCAAATAACGAGACACTCTGGCGTGGGTAGTGAATTGCGTTTTTAAAATCGGTTTAAGGCGCGTTTGCAACATTGCGAAAAGCGAATATTACCTTCGTCATGTGTGCCCGTCCGTCCGTCCATCCGCATTGAATAACTCGGCTCCCACTGGACGGATTTATACGAAAATTGGCTTTTGAATATTTTTTGGAAAAAATATGTCGAGAAAATTAAATTTTCCTTAAAATCGGACAAGGTTGAGGTGTAATTTACACGTGGACCAGCACACATTTATGATCATATCTCACGCAATGCTTCTTAGAACGAGGATGTTGTAGACAAAATCCGTAGAGAAAGTCAAAACCTGTGTTTTATGTTTAATAACACTTTTTCCGAAAATCTTGCCTTTTATGAAATAATGTGGGAAAAATAGGGCACAGCCAAACAGGTAACAAGTGACAATATAATACAGGGCATGCGCATTGCATTGGGCAAAAAAGGTTACGCGAAAATACCCCAGTGTTACGTTTATACTGACATTACTGGGTTCTCCCGTTATTATATGTGTATTTTATTATTATTATTATTATTATTGAAAGTGTGTAGAAAAGCTCACAGTAAAATTATAAACGTTACCGTAAGCCTATTTATTAATCGTTCATTTTTTGTATTGAATTTCATGTTGCCGGCATGAAAACCAAATTTTGCTGAAATTGCTCGCATTACTTGAAAGGTTGAGCAGGCCTGGTTTGTTTGGCCCGTGCCATAGCACAGGTTTTTAGACGCCGGCCTCATACAGTGGAGACTCGGCTTCGATTCCGACCAAGTGCACGAGAGATTAGTGACAGTGGGGCATGGATTTCACCGGGTACTTGTGCCTTGCTCTGTCAGGGTTGCTCTACGAGGGTGAGTCAAATGGAAACCTTAAATATTGTAATATAATTGTGTGTTAAGTTTTAAGGTTTTCATACTATTGCTCCGTTCTCAAGATGCATATTAATACTACTGTTGACAGAACTATAGACCGTCGAAGCCAAACAAAACTGTACGCTCTTCGGACGGCGTAAGAGCTGCGCAGAACAGTATTTTCAAATTATTCTCTTATGAAGGGTTAAACCAATTGAACGAAAGGCCGCAGGGCATATGGGGAAATAGAAATCAGTAGTGTAAATTGTGACCACAAGATTTGTTTCTAAACAGATAATATTAAATAAGAAATTATTTGTGGTATTATCCAAATTATTTGTGGTATTATCTAAATTATTTGTGTATTATCCAAACTATTTGTGACATTATCCAAATCATTTTTGACACTATCCAAACTATTTTTGTATTATCCAAATTATTTTTGACATTATCGAAATTATTTGTGGTATTATCCAAATTATTCGTGGTTTTATCCAAATTATTTGTGGTATTATCCAAATTATTTGTGGTATTATCCAAAGTATTTGCGACATTATCCAAATTATTTGTGGTATTATCCAAATTATTTGTGGTATTATCCAAATTTCTGTACCAGTGCAGGTCTATATCATTCATTGGAAATAAAAGTTAAGAAACATGAAAATATTACAGGCACGGAGTTCATTTAAACTCTATCGGACTAGCAGCTGTGTCGGATGGTTGAACGGCGAGAAACCGAACGTAACGGGGACCGTCTCTGTTCTCGCCATCAGGGAAATGAGTACCTCGGATATACGTATATGACGCCGGCTAACGCGGACTGACATTCGAAGTATTCGTTTCCCTGATGACGAGAAGAGAGATGGCTCTCCAAACGCCGGTTTACTTGCCGTTTAAGCACCTGACAGGGTTGGAAGCCCGAGAAAGTTCTAAGGAAACTTTAGCAGCTATGGATTTAGGCCTATGAACATGACCAGTCAGTATACAGATATGAAGATGGTTTTTGGCACGTAATAAAAACAGGCCTACAATTTATTTCATAGTTTGTGCTGTCATAAAAGTCGCGGTTTTCTCTAAGTTCTAAAGTTTCTCGCACTTTCTTAATGTATTATACCCCCGTCTTTTCCCCGCATATTAGAATCTGACATCTCCGTCGCCTTTCGACAAGGGGGTGTAACACGTGCATAATCCAAAGCGAGGAAGAATTACAGATCTGTAAGACAATGTACACGATCACCCTTTGTACCTCGTTTGCGCTGACTTGCTCGTTGTGGTAGGTGAAACTTCTTACGGGATGCGGGTGTGGTTCGTCGGATCCACACATAGTCTTCAATATTTGTTTACTTAATTATTTATTTGTATTTGTAGTCTAAAGTCTACTCTTATCCATTTAAGCACAACAGAAATCAGTAATCGCTTCCCTCCAGAAATATCAATCTTTGTTTTTGTTGACTACACTTTACACCACGTCACCCACTCCTAACGCTTGCCTACTCGACTGCTAGCGTCAGTGACCCAATTCCGTTATCTGCTGCTAACCTTTTCTCCGTTTAAATATCTCTGTAAGTAGAGTCCAGTTGAAATGTGATGGCACACGGTGAGGCAAGTGTGGGGAACTGAAGGGGAAACTGGCGAACGGAGTGGGTAGCCAGTACCCTTCACACTACCTCGGAACATGGTGTATCCAGCATTACTACCGCTGATGCGCACAACTCGGCTGCCAGTATTCGACGGAACTGACGCCCCCGCCGATTTAAATGGACCCGTCCGTTTCGCAGAAAGACGAAATCTGCTTCCAGCGCGTGTGCCGTCACATTTCAAACGCAGTCTAACCCCTCCTACCTATCACCAACGGTTCTTGAATGCACGTTGGTAGTTTAAAAGTATGACGGATGGTGGCGGCCAGTTGTACCTAAGAAGCAAATATACCAAACATATTCGGCTACAAAATTTTCCTAGATTTTGAGATTCGTACAGCGGGTACTCTGCTAGAATGTGATGACTCCGTGTACATTTGCAGATACGTAGACCTACCAATGTGTCAGAGGTCAGAGGAATAT
>Ga0136643_10007759_pt1 | contig 15570 bp, 9 predicted proteins | sample TergutLab28metaG_FD_96883 | JGI IMG/M metagenome (GOLD analysis project Ga0136643, IMG submission 96883) | Labiotermes labralis P1 segment gut microbial communities from Petit-Saut dam, French Guiana - Lab288 P1 (version 3) (version 3) | ecosystem: Host-associated > Arthropoda: Insects >... | reverse complement strand
GCAAAAGTCGCTGTCTGTTCTGATATCTGTATAAAACACTCAACGCAAAGCGAGCACCACGTAGAATGTTTGAATGTTAAACCAGCTGGTACGTAAGGAAACCGCTAGGGTTTAATAGGTTAATATAGCAGCTTCCGCAGAAAGGACCGCACATACAAAGAGAATGTTCCGTGTAGTAGATTGAAAATCACCTCTTATGTAGAAAGTAACAGAGACTGCAAAGAAGTAAATTGGATATAGGCCTATACGTATGAAAATAATAATTAGTTGCCGTGTCGCAGGTTTCTGTGTTATTGTGTCCTTCGTAATCAAGAATCTTTAGAACTACCTGCATCTGCGAGCTTCTAAAATATACGTTCTCGAGTTTAAATCCGTGAATACATTTGTTCATTCCTGTGCTGGAATTATCTGTGATAAGTTTCATATATGGGGACCACGATAGCATAGTGGTTAAGATACTGTGCTACAAATCGGGAGGTCGCTGGTTCGATTCCATATGGTGTAACTGGAATTTTTCATTGACATAATCCTTCTGATCGCACTATGGCCCTGGGGTCGAATCAGTCTCTAACAGAAATGAGTACCAGGAGAATTTCCTGGGGGTAAATGCGGCCGGTGCCGTTGTGATGAAATCTGGGCACCTTAACTTCCCGGAACCCTCTGGGCCACTCCAGGCCTGTAACGGGACTGCTTTACCTTTTTTTATGTTTCATATACTACACAGCTACATCCGTATCGATTTTCACATAAATCGATTAGCGATTGCCAACATCATCCTGGTAACCTGTTGCTTGCTATACCAGTTTAAACTGCAGCTTCGACAAGGAAAAGTGATTAGGAAACCTCTGCACAACACAAAAATTATGGTGCATTGGCTTTGTTACTGCTTATACTTCTAAAAATGCAGTTGTGTTTTTGTCTTGAGAACTTTACGGCTGACGAGAAAGTAGTACTGGGGGAGAGACTACTGATGCTAGCCTGCAAAGGTCACCTATATTTGCCTAACTCGTTTTAGAGTAAGAGAGAAGTGGAGAGGAATTACAACATGACGGACAAATAAAAGGATGGGAAACGAATAAGGGTAGAATAGAAGGAAAGGCAAGAACGGGGTAAAGGAACGGGAGAAATAACACGTGTAATTTCTTTGATATAAGTAAGAAGAAGAAGGGAAGGAAAAAAGGAAGAAAGCATAAATGAAGGCAGGAAGGGGAAGAAAAAGAACCGTTGGACGAACAAAAAAAGGATGGAAAAGGGATATGGGATATAGGATGGAAGAAATTGAAGGTGTGGAATTTTATAAGAGGGTTTCTGTTCAAATTTCAGCGGGAATTCCACTAGTCGGAATATAAAACAGAAGGAAATAAACAGGTGATGCAGATACGGAACAAGATTCCACTCCCCACATCTTGGTTGACATAAATTATTTGTGAGGTGGCTAACAGAAAAGCGAAATAGAGGAAAGACTGTAATTACAGCATGCATGTTGCAAATGTGTTAAGAGAGTGAGAGAGAGAGAGACGGGAAGGCATGGCGTCGTCCTTGTCACGCAACTCAATTATGAGCTTGTCACCTCGTCCAATAAGAACGGCAGCCGAGCAGAAGGTCATGACACAAATCTCATCATATCTATTCAAAACTTGATTTTCATACAGCAACTGCAGCCGTAAAAGTGTCTACATCCACGCCACCTGTGTTTGTGTTAACTTAGTTTGAAATCAAGGAAAGATCTGACTTGGATTTAGTCAGCGGCATTAAGACATCCAAAACGTTTGTAGATTTATAAGTTTAGGTGCAACTGACAATGGGTTTGGCCAACAGAATGTGGCTTTGAGTAAGTGGCAGTGAGTTTGGCCAACAGAATGTGGCATTGAGTACCTGGCAGTGAGTTTGGCCAACAGAATGTGGCATTGAATAACTGGCAATGGGTTTGGCCAACAGAATGTGACATTGAGTACCTGGCAATGAGTTTTACCAACAAAATGTGGCATTGAGTACCTGGAAGTGGGTTTGGCCAAGAGAATGTGGCTTTGAGTAAATGGCAACGAGTTTGGCCAACAGAATGTGGCATTGAGAACCTGGCAGTGGGTTTGGCCAACAGAATGTGGCCTTGGGTAACTGTCAATTGGTTTGGCCAACAGAATGTGGCTTTGAGTAAATGGCAGTTGGTTTGGCCAACAGAATGTGGCTTTGAGTAACTAGCAATGGGTTTGGCCAACAAAATGTGACTTTGAGTAAATGGCAATTGGTTTGGCCAACAGAATTTGGCTTTGAGTAACTGGTAGTGGGTTTGGCCAACGGTATGTGGCATTGGGTAACTGACAATGGGTTTGGCTAACAGAATGTGGCTTTGAGTAAATGGCAATTAGTTTGGCCAACAGAATGTGCCTTTGAGTAACTGGCAGTGGGTTTGGCCAACAGAATGTGGCATTGAGTAACTGGCAATGGGTTTGGCTAACAGAATGTGGCTTTGAGTAACTGGCAGTTGGTTTGGCCAACAGAATGTGGCTTTGAGTAACTGGCAATTTGTTTGGCCAACAGAATGTGGCTTTGAGTAACTGGCAATTGGTTTGGCCAACAGAATGTGGCTTTGAGTGACTGGCAGTGGGTTTGGCCAACAGAATGTGGCCTTGGGTAACTGGCAATTGGTTTGGCCAACAGAATGTGGCTTTGAGTAACTGGTATTGGGTTTGACCAAAAGAATGTGGGTTTGAATAACTCGAACTTAAGTTCGGCTTCAATACACCCGCTTTCTCTCTCACTATCCTGGTAAAAAAGAAGAACTGTACCTTGTTTTGGGCTAGTTAGAATTGTATTCGTCTTATGCTGAGTCAGAATTACTACATAAATTGAAAGAATCTTGGAACAACGGTAATGGCTGCATGTTTTAGGCTTGATGTTGAAGCCCAATGTTTATTCTTAAAGCCCAAGATGCATAGGAAGTAAATCTCGCCATATCTCTCTTGTTTGACACAAAACTTCAGCGTAAGATTTAAACTGGATTACTGGTTAAATTTACATACGTACATACATGCATACATACATACATATATGCATATATACATACAAACATACATACGTTCCATGGATCCATAAGTGTGTCATAAAGACAGCAGGATGTTGAACAAGTCATAAATTTACAGTGTAAAATACTATAAACATTTTACAAAAACATTAATATAGATCATCTTTACACATGTAAAATTCTTCTACAGATTAAAATGAGTGTGTATGTAGATATTTTCTTAAGGTCGTACCTGGCTAAATGTACAACGTAACGCAGCCCATATCCATCACGTCACCATTCAGTTCTAATATGCAGGTGGCACAGTTTTAAACAATGGAGGCGCTATTTTTTTTGTTTCGAATTGTGACTAGGTATATGAAGATTTAAAATCTATATATATCTAAAATTTATGTATTTATTTATTTGCCTTGAATGCACCATGGTGAGAAATAATTTTGTATTTATGTACTCTATTCCTTGGTCCGTCCGTCAACCACTTAAATATATTGTCAAAGAATGTAAATGTAAATAAGTATATATAAAAAATATTATATTTAGCAGTGCTGCCATTTCCTTTACCACATGTCTAACGGAGAACGACAGAGATGTCAATTTGACGACACTGTTTAAGGTAGTCAACATGTGAAAATCCATCTTAGGTGTGCTGAATTCTTTTCGAATCCTCGTTTCTAACCTTTATAATTATATTACATTTCTTTGGGTTATCGTTTATTAGTTCGAATGTAATTTTGTGTACACAAACCACATTAAGGCATACACTGCATGAAGAACAGGCAGACGTACTCCCTTCGTGGTATCTGACGCCACGAAATCTCATATTTCGACATTTAGGAGAAACCTGCCGCCTCAGTTGTCTTGGTGGGTTAAGGAACCTTACTCTGAAACCGTCTATCTCTGTCGGACTACCAGGTGGCATTCCAGAAACCCGGTGTCTTGTAGTGGCTGTGTGTGAGAATTCCGAATCTAATCTGGTAGTTTTGTTACCTTACTCTGAAACCGTGTATCTGTGTCGGACTACCAGCTGTCAATCCAGAAGACTTGTGTATTTTAGTGGCTATCCGTGAGAATTCCGAATCTCATCTGGTAGTTCTGTTATTTTACTCTGATACCGTGTATCTCTCTTAGAATAGCAGGTGTCATTTCAAAAAACTGGTTTCTTTTAGTGGCTGTATGTGAGAATTTCGAATCTAATCCGATAGTTCTCTGTGTCTACATTGATGGTGTGCGGAGAATAATAAAATCATAGTCAAAAGTGCAGTCTACACTTTACTATGACCCTTCACGTCAGCAGTCGCTGGAGCTTCATTGCATAGGGAGACTGCATCCGCTGGGAATCTGTAGTTAGGTTTTCTCCTGAATTTCATCACACTTCATACCATAGAAGAGTCGGAAGTGATGTAATGCTGGTGAATACAGGCCATAGGGCTGCTGTGTTCAGAGACACGATAAAAGTGGACGCTGTATTGTATTGAAATAGACATAAGCCTTTTAATATTCAGCATGCTAAGGACGAATACTAGGAAACCCACATGATTGATACAGAGTTAACTCGACTGCAGTAGCTTGTTTGCCATTAGAATTGTGAAATTAAAGATAAACTCTACAAACTTCATTGCTTCCCAACTTAGAAAACATGACAAGACCAATAATAATATCTGTATAAATTTCAGTGTATTGAGACCGTCGCTGTTCTGGTATATCGTGTCTTAAGTTGGTAGATGTTTACCGACTTGCGGGACAAACCATCTGTCTAGTCTTCAAGGGTCAAGCATGCTTGGCTATTGAAGACGGGACCGAAAAGTTGTACGGAAAGTCGGTAGCCAGTTACGAACATACGCCGCATAACATGCCAGACGGACGAAGACATCAGCTGCACTATTATGGAAGTCTGAAGTATTCAGTCTTTTGATTTGGAGAAATTGTAACCAAACTGACAAACCGGTTATTTCAAGTAAATGTAGTTCTAAGTAGCTACAAAGTAACCTGCTGTGTACACCGTTACAGTTTAGCTGTTGTCACAGAACTGGTCGGATGTGGTTAATACGCTGCGTGATATTTGCTTACTTACGTATATACTAGCTATTACACACAGTGAAGAAATGGGCTGGCCCAGGCCCACCCATCCTGTATCTCGCGCGCAGCTTATTCCCAGGAACAGAATATTGTGTTGTCAGAGGAGACATTTGAAACGGGAAAATGTTTTTAACCCTTTTTCTGGCAAAGCCGAGCATAAACGTCGAAATAGTTTTGACAACTTCCTATGTATGGAGATATATGTTACTTTCTTTACACTTAATGTTTACCATCCCGAAGTGTTTGAAGTATAGAAATAAAGGAAGGGATCAAAACAGTCAAACAAAACAGTATTTTGTAAAGTTCTTGAAATATATTAATAACAATATGGGCTACATGTTTCGACTCTCATCGAGTCATCTTCAGGCCCTCAAGATGTAGGTCCAAGCATACAAACGTTACTGCATTGTGGGATCTCCAACGCTAACAGAGTAAAAGTATGCTTTATACGTAAAAATAAAACATCAGTGCTTATGGTATACAGATATATAGAGCAGAGATCGTAAAAGTTGTGTATCTTACAGGTGTGATCTATTGCGATCTACAGAAGTGTGGGAGGGGGGAGAATTAGCAGTTTTGAAGATTAAAATAGAGAAATTAGAACGTAGAAATGCCGAATGACAAGTTCGTTATTACGACTTAGATCAGTATCAGGATACGAATAACTGTTTGCATGTAAACAAAGCCGGATGGTACGAGGTGTAGATTCTCTTGTCTCCTGTTGATAATTTTGGAAGTCCCACTTCCTCTTTTATTCTGTTAAAGTAAGAGTAAAATTGTTGGTGATGGCCAGGTGAAAATGGAAATCGATTTCCCTTTGACGTAATTGATCTTGAGATTCAGTCAATATGTAACTGCCGACTACTTAGTCTAAGTCAATCTGCAAATTATTGATATGTTACATTAATTAATAATTCATTTTTGTCAAAGAGCGAAAAATTGCAACACCTTAGCCTAGATCGTGGATTGTATTTTATATATTCTCCTATTACCAATATATTTCTGTTGCACATGATGTAGAGAAATATACGGGTAAATTTATACTTATAATTATATGTATATTTGTTCATGTTTTGTATTGAATTTCATGTCGCGCGCATGCAGACCGGATTTTGATGAAGTTGGCTGCATCACATATAAGATAGAGCAGGCCTGTTTTAGCTGCTGGACGGCCGGAATTCGAGTCCCTGCGGGAATGGTGGATAAATTTGAAAGACTGTGAGGCTAAACCTTCATCCAGCTGTTCTGTACAGACAGAACGGTGCGTGAACTTGTCGACATTTACACGTAACGATTTCTGCTGTAAAGTCTCTCCTTTTTTTATGATCAACCATTTTGAGGGAATTAGAAATCGAATTTACTAACTGTCCAACAAGATGCGACTTATTCAGTTTATTACATTTCTGTAGGCAGCTCTACATGTTTCGGGTGTTGACACCCATCATCAGGAGCTGGTACAGCTGTAATTACAGCTTCTGCTGTTGATTAACTGGATCTACTACCATCCGCTGTCGTTGTTGAGTTGGAACTGATTCAGTGATTGATGAATCAGTTCCAACTCAACAACAAGAGCGGATGGTAGTAGATCCGGTTAATCAACAGCAGAAGCTGTAATTACGGTTGTACCAGCTCCTGATGATGGGTGTCAACTCCCGAAACATGTAGAGCTGCCTACGGAAATGTAATGGACTGAATAAGTCGCATCTTGTTGGACAATTATTAAATTCGATTAACGATTCACGGACCCATGTATATATATTTAAAAAATGGAATTAGAAATGTCCCCTCTACAGATTTAGGTTGAGCACCGTATAGACGATATTTCTTTGAAATAATTCAGTAGTCTGGATAGACAGATGTACATAGTCACTTCTGCCTTCACTGTATTCACTTCGTTAAAATATACGTTAAGCAAGCGAAATGCTGAATTATATTTCACATGCGCGTGCCTCACCTGAGACCCGTTAAATATTACGCACATCATTTAGGTTTTACTGGAAAAGTGAACGTGACGGCCAATTGCGCAGAACTCTTTGTTTCCATTTCTGGAGGACATGAGTTCTTATCTCTGCCCAGGGACCTGTTATCCTAATCGAAGTTGTTATAAATTTCCTCAGTATATACGAACATTTAGAGGCGTCGAAGCAATATAGTCATAGCTATGAGAGCGTCGTTAAATGAAACATAAATAAATTAAACGTAACAAAAAAAAGAGGTCGTACAGGAACCACGAGGCACTCTTGTGCATATTTACCCGTTTGGAATAGAACGGTTTTTGTTTCAAGTCTGTGGTGTAGTAAGCATGGTCAGTCTCTGTTTGTAGTTTTATTGTTAATAGTAGATGTAAGCTTTCTAAAGTACCGCTTGTCCGTGTCATTATACATTAACAAATGCCTACTTGCGGTTCCTTCGACTCTACGGGCTGTGATCCTCGGTTTCCCTCGCACAGTGAAATTGTGGCTTTTCTTCTCTGTGCGCTGCCTGGCGGACACTGCACCCGCTGCATGGGACCACCTCGCTGAATATTTGATGAAGTCCTTGTAAGCACTTGGTCCCTGTACGCTCTGTTTATGATGCATAGCGGCCACTTCAGTTCTTTACTCAGTGCGTTTCGCTCGTGGTCACTACATGCCTCGATCTTTATTATGCCTTCATGTTATCTCAGTCACTGCTAGATGACTAAGGTTTCATTTCTTACGGTTTTACTTCACGCCAACACGTCCACCTCTCTTGTCCTTCTGTGCTGCCTTTTGTACCAGGTGCAACGCGGCCGGAGCGTGAAGCTGAATATATAAATCTGCAACTGTGAACCCGGGAAGAACCCAGCGATCCGTCCCAACTCTTCTCTCTCTCTCTCTCTCTTGGCAGTTAGCTTACCAACAGATTAATTCCTGTTTCTTCGGTGTAAAGCCATTTTGCTCCTACAAGTAGTTGTTATGATCAAGGTTCGTAGGGATAAACATATGGCTGGTTGACATAGGTCAGAGGAGGCTGGAGAATAATGTACAGGTACAGAGAAGCGGTATCTCCACCACTCGTGGCACTTCTTACCATTTCTCCAGTATTATGTCCAGATCTGGAATTCTTGGACTTTATCTTCACGAACGTTATATACCTTCGTTTGTGAGAATTGAGGTTATCACAGAGGTTTTGCTGGAAATCAAATCTTCCGGGATGTTATATACCCTTATTGGGTCAATAGTTACCGACATTCGGCAGTAAAGTAGTGCCCTAATCTTCAGATTTAAGAAGTCCGTTTTTGACTTCTGGACCCTGATGTTTTTTTAACTTCTGGACCTTAAGATTTTTTACTTCTGGACCCCAAGTTTTTTTACTTCTGGACCCTGAGGTTTTTTACATCTGGACCCTGAAGTTTTTTACTTCTGGACCTTGAGGTTTTTTACTTCTGGACCTTGAGGTTTTTTACGTCTGGACCCTGAGGTTTTTGACTTCTGGACCCTGAGATTTTTTACTTTTGGGCCCTGAAGAAAAAAGGACTATGATTCTTCGAAACATCGGTATTTACCAATCTGTATAGTGCAATATCCTAGAAGGCCTGAATATCCCTGTACGCCACAACCGAAAATACCGGCACATCACAATGTATTTATGCCTTCAATTGTAAATTGAATGGAACGGCTTGTTTTATTTTGTTGGTTATTTAACACTGCATCATCAACTGCAGCGATTATGTAGCTGAAAGAAGTACTAAAATACTCGTACTTCTAAAAGATGAAACTAAAAGCAGTGTGGAGTAAGGCTCTCTGCCACTCAGAACTGCTGTTACCATTTCCTTCTAAGTTTTCTCAGCGGAAGACAGCCTGAAGTTTGTAGTCCAACATTTCTCTACTTTTGTCCGTGTATCGTGTCTCGGTACGCCATCCATTTTCCACCCCTTTCCGTGGCGTCCTAAGTAATTTGTCTTGTAATGTAGATGTTGTACAGGCCCTTGTACAACCCAAAACTGGAGAACCTGGGCTCATATTTCAGGGCATCCTCCCCTCAGGCAAGGTGCACGTAACATTGGATGTTTCTAAGAACGAAAGCTGCATTAACACGAAAATACAAAAACTCAATTTATATCCGTCAAACACAACGTGTATTTGATACGGAGAAACTAAAAACATTTGCATATTTAGGCTTTTAATTAAGCCAGCATCAGATTTCACAAGATTTTATAAGAAGTTCTGAAGATGACTTAATAGCCGAAACATGTAGCTGCTTTTACGTTCCCTACATCAGGTAGGTTTTTGATCTGTGTTTGAAGGAAAATTATTGGTTATCTGTATATTTAGTACAACGGGATCAGTCATGAGAAGTTAATTAATATTAAAATACGGAAATTGTGACATCCATGCGTTAACCTAAGTGTAAACCTATTGCTCTTACACATAAGCGCTGTCGTTTATTTATCATGACCAGAGTTTTGGGGCGCCGTAATTTCGATAGCATTCCTGCTTCCTGTTCGAGGGTTCGTGATTTTTATTGCGTTTTTTAAGGTCTGGTATCTTTAAAGGCTATTGCTGTTATTCTGAGTTTCCTCAGACAAATGACGGAATAGGACCTCAATGTATGACACGAATGTTTCGTACTTATCCATTTAAATGAACTGTTTAATAACCATTCTCTGTTTCTGGCAGAGTTTCCTTAGCCTCTCTAAATAATCCAAGAAAAAATAAATAATTTTACCTTAATCGTTCATCAAAATGAAATTACTGGTTACATTTCAGGTACGTAAAAAGAAAAGCAGGCTCATCACGTTGGCCGTACTGTCTAAGGCGGATGTCTGTGGCCGCTTGCACTGTGATCAGGAATTCGAATCCCGCTGATGGTATGGTTGTTGGTGTCTTGTATTTTTTGTGTGTTGTATAGGTAGCGGCCTCTGAGACGAGCTGATCACTCCTTCATAGGAGACCTGCCGGGTGTGGGTGTGCCTGAATGTGACCTAGAAACATAAAATTGAAGCGGCCTAGGCCCAATTTCGGTTTTCGCATCATCATCTATCACGAGTTAGGCCTTGACAGACCTATTTCGGCTTCGTTGAAGAGCCACTTCAAAAGTCTTCCAAGTCGCCTTCCACCATTTGGTCTGTAATTCAGCATAATCTTTGGCATTCTGTCGTTTTTCATTCTTGTTACATGTCGTAGCCAACTTGATTTGAACCTTCTAGTTTCTCGTCAGCTGGTTCTACTTCCAGCTCTTCTAAAATTTTTTCGTTTCTTTTGCGGTCAAAAAGGGTATGCCCGGCTGTTCTTCTGAAAACTTTCATCTCCATTGATGCCAATCGTTTTGTCCTTTTTTTTTCTAAGCGCCCAAATTTCGCTTCCATATAAAATAATCTGGAGAACCAATTCATTATAAACTTTTATTCTCGAAAATTTCTGGGCCAAATTTGATTTAAAATTGTTGTTTAGGATTGCTAGTGTTACTTTCAAGCCCCAATGTAAAGAAAACATTACGGCAAAATTGAAGATGAACTACGGCAAGAAAACGGTTAAGCGAAAATGAGAAAGCCTATATATAGTCTGGGTTCTTGCGCTGCAGGAGAAGAAAAAGAAAAAATTGTAGGAGAAAATTTTGCTAGCAAATAATGTATCTTCTGCCTTTAAAATTGAGGCTAGTTCTTTGGAAACCTTCGTACCTATTTACCAAATCACACGGCAGCAGAACTCAGAATATCTTGGTCTTAAAAATGTTTAATTTCTCCAGGTAGGTGCTGATTCAGCTACAGTTAAAACTGAAAGTTTTCCGCTAGAACGAAATTGCTAAAGTTGCTGCGGTGCCAAACAAAGCAATGCTTACTCGCACACAGCGTCGGAGGAACTGGCTTGAGCTTGTCGGTCTACTCATTAGTATGCCAAGGAAATAAATGATCACACAAACGGGAAAGTGAAAGTGTATCCACCTACAAGATTAAACAAGTAGTTGGGCAGTGAACTAAACTAACAGGTGAATAATCAGCCAGGCTTGCTATAACGAGGAGGAAAACAAATTTTAGACGCCTTTTGTAACGTCGTAATAGAAAGGAATTTCCGGTCTTTCGGGGTATGACACCATATATTCCGTTATATAAGCATACCAACTTTACGGAGTATGTTGCTATTTCTGTCTACAGAGTAGAGCATCACAGAAGACCGCAATGTTAATATTTACCGCTCACACGAATCATAGTTTGTGTCTCGTTTGTTGACCAAGAACGAGAGCAGCCTTGTGTTCATGAACTTACCCTGCCCATTTGCTTTACCAGTGTTTACGATTTATATCTACTTGTGCTTATAGCACTGATAGCTACAGTAGAATATTTGGCTATTTGGAATATCATAGGAAGAAAATAAAGGTTAAGTTCGTGTAGATAATATTTAAAACTTCTATTACTACTTCACTGAAAAAATACCTTTTCTTTATTGGAAAGGATACATAAAAACATAAAGCAATCTTTATGTAAAATTAAAAATTGTCTATGTTACAGCTCGTGGTATATACATGCATTGTTAATGCTGAGTTTTAAAGAGTTACTATTCTGAAGTACTGTATACGCCTTATTACGAACATAACACCGTCTGGATTTATTAGGTGCATAGGCGTAACTTGGGGGGAATGTAAGGGGGCGGGGCCAAATATATAACCAATATTTTTTTAACCTAAGAATAGTTTCTTTTTTTGGGGGGGGGGATGCTGATTGGAAGAGGGGTAAATAAAAATATATATTTTTTCTAAATGATTATTTGGGTGGTGCAAAGATGGACAAAAATTTAAAAAAAGCTTTTGGCAGGACGTACAATCGACGTACCCTAACACCCATAGTCGATTTTGTTTCCTCCACCCACACAATGTTTCTATCCAAGCTACGCCAATGCTCGTTGGTTCTATTTTTCGCTACGGAGCGCTTACCTGTTGCGTCCATTTTGCGCTGCGAAGCATTTGTCAGGAACACAGCTGTGTAGTAAATCTCGGGTCTACCTGTAATGTTTGGTTTATGAAATTATCTGGACACTTTGATGTATCAACACAATCTGTACTCAGCACAGAAGCGAACGTTACTTATGCAGAACAATTATATAGTGGCCTGGCTTGTTACGCTGGCACACAGCAGTGTGAGTGTGACGTAGCGTGGCGTAATTCACTGCAGCTACCGAGTTCCGTTAGAACGGTTTAAGGTCCGGTCTCTGCGGACGCAGTTGGAACGGAGATTTTCGTCCAACTTCTCCTTCACGTCTCTTTCTATCTCTGTCTCTCCTCCTAGCACACACACACTCACACACACACTCACACACACACACAAACACAAACACACACACACAAGTCTGTTCAGGTAAAGGAGGAACTTTACGATCGCTCCGTAACTTTTAACAAGCAGTTTTTACTCTCGATTCGCAGTGACCAATCAGCAGTTAAATTCAATATATCAATTTTTTGTTCTGTGCATGGTTTATTTAAGGAAGATCTACTTACCCCAGACTATAGTCTATGGAGTCTAATGATACAGTTACCGAATGATGTGTTTGAAATACCGTACGCGAAGTGGGAGTGGTCAGTGCTTTATACGTTTATTTGTGAGGCGCGTCTTTTAAACATCACGGAAATTGGACTATTTTATATACGTTTTTAAGTGATTCTTTTTCGCAGTCTCCGAATGCGAACTCACTTGGTCAATTCAGATAGGCCACCAAGGGTTTCTTTTAAATCCTTCCATACTTTCCGGTTACGATGACACAGAATGTCCAGTCTAAAGCTGACTGCTTACGTTGAGTGTACATAAACAATGAATTACACGTGGGCTCTTTTTATCGCGGGACTGCTCGCTGTGGAGCGGACGACACCGTTGCAGCGTAGCGGCCGACGGAGCTGCACTGAGTCCTCCTCATTCTGCTGCAAAAAGAACTCAGTGTTTCCACTTATTCGCCGCATTTTACTAGTTCAATAACTTTTGTCTTGAGGGGAGTTCTTTATGTGAGAAAATTTTAACTTACATTTTGAGTTTTGGGTCTTGTTTATATGTACAGGAACTGTTGTGATAATAAAAGGAAAACAGACATATCCTGGGCTAGGAATTGTTACTTCCGTTTCTTTTTCAGAAGTTATAAGTTTGTACTAGCCGGTCCCAGTGGCCGCACGGTCTATGGCGTAGATCTACGGCCGCTCGCCTGCTGAGATTGTGGATTTAAAATCCCACGGGGGGCATGGATGTTTGTCTGTTGTGAGTGTTGTGTGTTGTCAGGTAGAGGTCTCTGCGACGAGCTGATCACTCGTCCAGAGGAGTCCTGCCGACTGTGGTACGTCGTTGTGTGTGATCTAGAAACCTCGTGAATTAGGAGTCCCTGGCCCACTGGGGACTGTCGCGCCAAATGGAGAAGAAGAAGAAGAAGAAGAAGAAATAAGTTTGAACTGTTACACATTATGTTACCACGATGTGTGTACATTTCTGGCTATAACAATAATGTTATTTTTAATGTATGAGTTTCTGCGGCATGGGTTCTGCGTTTGTGTGCAGAACTGGCTGATTGGCAGTACATATGCCATTCTTGCGCGAATAACTATGTTTTAATTGGTCGCCGCGCGCCATCTCCACTCAATGGCATATAATTGCACTGCGGGTCGCCCACGCTAATGAACTGCGTTACAGGGTGAACATCATTGTAAACACTGTCATCTGGTTGCAGTTGTATGTGTTTTTGGAACGTAATACAGGAAGGCAGAACTTATTACGTGCACTTCAGCGACACATGCGTTGCTGTACAACAGGGGTGTACAAATTCAGGGCAACAGATCGCTCAAACGACTGACGAATTTTGGAGTATGTTTAAAATTTGTGGGTCCTCGGCGTGGAACGTGCGCTAATTCGCCGTTCTGGCGACAGTAATTTTTTCAGATGATCCCTTGATTTTTGGAGAATGTGGACTATTGCTCCGCATTGTAAATTTTTAATTAAATCAAAGTTTAGTTAAAATTAAGTGAGGCAAGCAAATTGAAAGTAATATGCGTCGGAAACAAATGAAATTTGCTTTTTCCATTCGCAGATTTTCGCCACGCATTTTTAGTTGCTTTCTTGCAAGGCTAAAAGCGACTATTAACTTCGTCTTGTCTGCGTGCCTGTCCGTTCATCCGTCTGTCTAGCTGTCTGTCCAACCGCACGGAAGAATTCCTCTCCCACTGGACAGATTTTAGTGTAATGTAATATTTGAGTATTTTTCGAAAATCTGTTGAGAAAATCCAATTTTCATTAAAATGTCCCAAGAATAACGGATACGTTACATGAAGGCCTAAGTACGTTTGTGATAATATTTCCCCAAATTATTTTAGGACTAAGGAATATTTCAGACAAACCTTGTGAAGAAAATTGAAACACACTTTTCATGTCCAATAATTTTTTTTCCGAAATTCTTGCCCTTTGTGAGATAACGTGCAAAAATATGGTACAGCCGGACAGACCACAAATGTCAATATAGTATGGCGCATGCTTATTACATTCTGGATAAATAAGATTACAGACACACATTCAGAATATGTTATCATTTTTGCTTTCCCACGGCACCAATGGTAACTTTAAAGCGCCTTCATGTTACTTTACAGGTACGTTGCTGTTTTATTCATCCACAGACATTCCCGGGACTGGAATAGTCCCTTTATTACTGTCACTAGGCTGGACTGCAGAGCAATCGCGGTTCGCCTCAATGCAGAAGTAACGAAAATTTCTTTTCTCAAAAGTGACCAGACCAGCTCTGGTCTCACGCATCATCCATTGCAGTGTGGTACCTGTGTCTTTTGTCCGGGCATATATGCGGCCGGAACGTGAAACAGATCACTCATTTCCTTCTAGTATGGAGATAAAGAAGACATGGAGCTATATCTCCACATTCCTATATAATTTTACAGCGTAGAACTTAATTTACAGGCGAGACATTCCCGTTGTGTTCGATAATCAATAGAATATTAATAACTATATATAATTGCACATCTATTACAACTTTTTATTAAGTAATTACAATTAAAAGGTAATTAAATCATTTTTAACAGCAACGTATTTCGGATCCTCTTATAGAGCCATCTTCAGGCTGAAAACTTTACATACTTTATACAGAGTGTCCCAAGAGGAAAGGTCAATAGTCTGGGAGCTCATAGTATCGGTCATTCTAAGCAAAAATGTTTATATGAACATGTGTCCTATTTCGAACGGTTTCCGAGATAGAGCTATTTGAATGTACAACCGCAAAATTGTTGATAATAAAGAGATATTACGTGTACGTACTGTTTCTAATACCGGTATTTATTGTTCAAGTGACAGAGTTGGTACAGTTTAAAATAAATGTTCGAAAATTCCACCGTCAACATCAATGCACTTTGCAATTCGCGTGAAGACATGGCGTGTTGTTCGTCTGAGTGCGTCTTGACGTTCCTTTATGCAGGCGATAACATCCAGTATGTTAACGAGCAGTTGGTCTCGTGTATCCACTTTTTTTCTGTACACTTCACTC
>Ga0136643_10007757_pt1 | contig 15572 bp, 12 predicted proteins | sample TergutLab28metaG_FD_96883 | JGI IMG/M metagenome (GOLD analysis project Ga0136643, IMG submission 96883) | Labiotermes labralis P1 segment gut microbial communities from Petit-Saut dam, French Guiana - Lab288 P1 (version 3) (version 3) | ecosystem: Host-associated > Arthropoda: Insects >... | reverse complement strand
TGGTCCTGCAGACATTGGACATGTTTCCTCTTACAACTGATTCAATTAATGGCTGTGTTATAAATACCAAGAGAGAGAAACCTCTCTTTTATACACACTGTTACAGCTTGTCTTGACTCTCATGAACGCTTTTTGAGTGAAAGAAGAGAATGGCTACCGTTAATGCAATAGTACCGCCATATAGCCTTGGCCACACTTCAGATAAGGCACGGAAAGGTTATGATCTTAAATATGAGGAAATGTGAGGCTCTGTGTATTGTATATGGACAGGAAAATATGGGCGTTCGTTACTGAAATAAGTATAAAAAACAATACTAAAGCCCGAAATATTGTGGTGCGTGCCTTATGGGAGTAATCACATGACTGGGCAAGCTGCCATTTCATTACTTTACTTTACGATCAGTTTTATCAACTCCGCAGCCAGGACAGCTCAGTTAGTGTAGTGACTAGGCTACGGTCGGACGTCCGTAGATTCGGGGTTTAATTCCCTGAAGGGGCAATTTATTTACATCTTCTCCGAAGCGTTCAGATGGGTTGTAGAATCCACAACACTTCCCATCAAAAGGTTAACAGAGGTTCTTTCTCCGGGGGAACACCGTGACTCTAACCAGTCACTCCACCTGGGATTGAGATGAAGAATGAGTGGAGCTATAACTCCACTGCCCATCTGCCCTCATGGCAGGCACCGGCACAAATGTAATACTACACCGATAATAACAATGATAATAACAGTAATAACAACAATCTTGAGTCTCAAATGATAGCATAGATAAAAGGAGGAAGAAGAAAATTGTATACAGTACAACTCCACTTATCCGGGTTAATTGAGGTGGGCAGGCTGTCCGCATGATCAGAAAATCTGGATAATTGGAGTGTTCTTTGAAAATAGGCTACATTGGCAGTTTGAAGTTCGGCTGTTACAATTTACAGTACGTACCGACGTCTAAACCTTTCGACCATGCCTCATCCGAAGTTCTGGAAGCCATAACACTGTACTGTACTTGATACGATAACCGGTAATTTCAAGGCAAATTAGTTTTGTAGAATTCTCATAAAATTTTTCCGAAGGCCCAAGCCGATTCGGATAATTGGCGATCCGGATTACCAGCGTCTGGATGAGTGGAATTCTACTGTATAGTGAAGGGTTTCATAATCTGTACTGTGCACAATATGGCTAACGAGACCAAAATTACATAGACAAGATCATTGGGGCACGCAGCATTTTAGTGGGGAAACTAGAGGCAAAGAATACTTGGGAGACGTACATGTAGTTTCACTATAATATTAAAGTGAACCTAAACAGGTCGTGACGATGTGGATTGGATTCAACTGGCCCAGAACAGAATGTAGTGTGCTTATGCATATTTGGAGATTAGAGGTTCTCACGGTGGTGTATACTAAAATTCTGTCTACCGGGATGTGATGCCGTATAGTTTTGTAAGTATGTACTACCACTTAAGGATAAAACGATGATGGAAGCAGCAGGAAGTTCCAAAAATTTGGTGCCCCACAAAATACACGACGTCATATTCCGAAAGAAACCAGTTTATGAAACTTTTATTAGCTGACCCAAATATTATTTGTCCTGCAGAATTTGCAATAGAACGAAATTGCTTAAGAAATATTTCAAGTTAATTACAACAAGACATGCAATGTAGGTATAGCATAACATTCAGGCGCGTTCGTGAAACCATTGTTGCAGTGGAAAAGCGATGAGTATTACATATTCTGAGTGTGCGTCTGTAGCCTCAGGTATTCAGTATGCAACGCGCAGGCGCCATATTGTCGTCTGTGGTCTGGCCGGTTCTGCAAAAATTTTCCACATTATCTCATAAAAGGCAAAATTTCGAAAACCAGTTATTGAACACAAAATATGTGTTTTGATTTTCTCTACAAATTTGTCTGAAACATTTCTAATTCTGAGAAGAATCGATCGAGATATTAAAAGAAATGTATATTGGTCTTCATGTAAAGTACTCGTTATGCTTATTATTATTCTTGTTGTTCTTCGATAAGCACTTGAATATAAAATTTGATGAAAATCGGTCCAGTGGGAGCCGAGTTTTTTCATGCGGAAAGAGAGACATGACGAGGCTAATTGTCTCTTTTCGCAATTTTGCGAACGTGTCTCAAAACGGACTAAGACAAAAAATCTGCCAGAATTTAATTTTTCCTTCAAGAAGTGTATAAAAAATTATATCAAAATTCATCAAACGGTTTAAAACACGTAACGCGAGTACGGGCGGTCCGAAAGAGTACCTACTGATGACGTATGATCAGTGACGCCACTTGCTGCCAAAGAAACAAGCGATGCTGCCCCCTGCTGGCAAAAAAAAAATAGGCGTATTGACATATGAGGGCGATACGCTGTCGGCAAGGGTTCGGATGAATCGTGTTCTCTCGTTAGTGCGCGCTGTCGGAACCTGCTGATTGGCTTCATTTGTCTGTCACCCAACTGAACACTGCTCATGGTCATTACACCCGGTGGAGATAGATGACTATATTCTTCAGAAAATATTGAAATATTACGGTACACTATTGGCCTATAGTAATCTTCGGTGACAACTCTCCACCAACACCTGCAGTAGTTTCCAGTAAATACACGAGTACCGTGATATCTAGAGCAGGAGTTTTAAACATTTTCCCCTGTGTAACCTTTCTCCAGAAATATTGAACGGGACCAAACCCCCGCTTTTGAGTTGGCAAAACAGTCAAAGTAATTTTTTTGCTTGAATGCAAATGAAATGACAGTGACTTCACTGCAGATTTAAACAGTCAATAGAACAGTACACAATTTTACACTTTTTTTCTTATCACTGTGATGGGGGAGGCTGTTTTGATAAATATATCAATTCTAAATTTAGTATAACGGGCAACAGTTCCAATCGAACATCTGCCTCAGGACTCAGATTATTTCTGTATTTAGCTTTTGTCACACTCACTGGTCATGTGAGGGGGAGACGGTGTTTACAGTGACCCTCGTTATGTTATTCTAGTTGGGGCAGCACCGTGCACGAACTCCCTTTATGCCCCCGTTTCTTTCCGAAGTGCTGTATTTGAAAATGTGATATACAGTTTTCAGGCGCATGCGCAGAATTGCGAAAAGCGATTATTAGCTTCGTTATGTCTGTCTGTCCGTCCGTCTATCTGACCGTCCGCCTGGAACAATTCGCCTACCAATGGAAGGATTTTCATGAAATTGTATATTTGAATATATATGTCGAAAATCTGTCGAGAGAATTCAAATTTCACTACTATCTGACAAGAATAGTGGGTACTTTACATGAAGACCAATATACATTTTTGATCATATCTTGCTCAGTCCCTCTTATAATTAGAAAATTTTCACACAAAATTTGTAGAAAAAATCAAGACAAAGATTTTAGTTTCAATACCGGCTTTTTTTTTAAATCATACCCTTTATGAGATAATGTGGAAAGATTTTGTACAGCGGGGCAAACCACAGATGACTACATGGCGCATGCGCATTGCGTGCTCGATAACTAAGGCTACAAACACGTGCTTAGAATATGTAATAATTATTGTTTCCACTGCAATAATGATTGCAAGAACGCACCCCATTGTTACGTTTGTACGTGCATTGCCTGTCCTGTTAAAAATTACCTCATATTTATAGTTTAACACTGTTGTAGAAGCAAGCTGCTAAGAATAACTACGACGGATACAAATGCCGAACTTTTCATCAGCGTTTCGCAGAACCCCTGACATGCTTTCGCGAAACCAATTTAGAAAAACACTGTTCTAGACTAACCTTCATCAATGTAACACTACGCTTATGTCCACAACAATTTCCAGTAATATTAAAATATCATATTTACCTAGTTATCTCAAGTAATAAAAGAATAAACTAATATGTACAAATTAACAATAACGTGTTACGCAACACTTTTATTTGTTAATTAATGCTCTAACATGTTTCGGCCTTAACTACTGGCCATCTTCAGGGAGCTCTTAAGTTTTTCTTAGCATGTTCAGCTTACGCTTCAACTTATATGGTAGGAATTCTACATATTATTAAAATTATTATTATTATTATTATTATTATTACTATTAAACGTCATAGTTCTTTAAAATCAGCGTTGTTGTTAAAATACAGATAAAATACAATATAAAATTATTGTAATTTGTTGTTGAGGTAACTGTCGTGTCCAAACATCTGTGTTTAAATCTTTCTACTAGAAAGAATGCAACATAGATGTCGGGACACAACAGTTACATCAACAACAAATCAAAATAATTTTATACTCTACTTTATCTGTGAGGACCGCGGTGGCATAGTGGCTAAGGTGCTGTGCTACAAATCGGGAGGTCGCTGGTTCGATCCCAGCTGGTGTCATTGGAACTTTTCGTTTACATAAAATCCTTCCGATCGCACTATGGCCCCGGAGTCGACTCAGCCTCTAACAAAAATGAGTACCAGGAGTATTTCCTGGGGGTAAAAAGCGGCCGGTGCGTAAGGCTGACAACCTTACCACCATCCTGGGCCATTGTCACGTAATCTGGGAACCTTAACTTCCTGGAACTCTCTGGGCACCTCGGGCCAGTAATGGTACTGCTTCACCTTTTTACTTTATCTGTATTTTAACCACAACAATGTTTTTAAAGAATTGTAACATTTCATCTTAATAATAATAATAAGTTTAATCATATGTAGAATTTCTACCAAATAAGTTGAAGTATACGCTGAACATGCTAAAATTCCTATGAGCTCCCTGAAGATGCCCAGCAGGTAAGGCCGAAGCATATCGGAGCATTAAATAACAAAAAAAGTGTTGTGTCAGTAATTGTTGTTCAATTTTACACATCTAATACAATTGGAGGCAAATGTACAACATTAAAGCACAGCACACTAATATCTACAGCACTATGAATAACGTTACTGGACACAAAACTGCCTACAGCAGTGTCCATTAATGTCAGTACACTAATACCTACTGTTAATGTCCAATGATAATATTGCAGCACACTATCCACAATTATCTGCAATGATGTAACAATACACGACTGGCCTACAAATATCTCCAGTAATGTAACAGTAGAGTGATATCTACAGTGCCCATGTCGGTGGCCGTGCGGTGTAAGGAGTAGGACAGCGGCTGCTCGTTAGCTGGAATTGCGGATTCCCATCCAGATGAAGGCAGGCATGTTCGTCTTTTGTGAGGTCCGGAGACATGGTTGGCCATAGGTAGTGAAATACATTTTTATACCGATGAAATGAGACAGGATAGGTGTAGGTATTGTGGAGAGAGTGTTATAACTTCTGAGGGTATAGGGGAAAGTCTCCTTAGCCATGTTTCACGGGGTAAAAGAAAGAGTATGGTCTAACCTACCTCCTCCTCTGAGGTAGCGGAGGGGGAATTGCCGCGTAGCCAGGCAACGCGTTCTGCATCGTCATTAGGAAGTGCGCGTATGTCCACTTGTCCTGCTGGCAGGCTGTAAGTCCATATCACTTCACTTCACTTTGGTTCACTAATAGCTTAATGACTGTCCTCCAAAACACTCCATCTGAACACCACAGAGTTTTGAACATGTCTTAGATTTAATGTCTTGCACGTTAAAAGACAGTTCTATAAAACAGAAATTTTGTTTATAATTAAAGCGTTAAGAAGTTCTTGTAAGATTTCCACTCTTCGGTTTATTATAACCACTCGCTCGTACCGAAAATCGTAATGTGTGTGTATGTGTGTGAGGGTGTGGTGGGTGGGAAGGGATATTTTGAAAAGCGTGAGCTTCTGAGAGTTATGCGCCTTATGACATATATCACTGACGCATACAGACAAATGCTGTCCTTATGCTGAGGCGCTTTCAAAGCTAAAAGAGGAAATATTGCAGTGAGCTTGAGGGTTACTTGTAACACATAACATTACGTGATATGCCGACCTGATCAGCCACATATCTGGTGGCCACCGAACACAATTGATGGAAGGCCCACGACAGAAAAACCACCATATACGTCGAATAATTTCATTGGCTAGCATGTAAAAGGCAAGGCAAACTTTTCCTGTCCGCGTCATGAAGGCACAGATGGGAAGTAGAGGTATAGCTCCATTTATTCTTTACCCTGGGAATAGATGGAGATCAGTGGTCAAATTCACGTCCCGGCCGCTTTATCCGCGGGAAAGAACCCCCGTTATCCATTAAATAAGAGGCTGGATGGGCCCCAGAGCCAGTCTGGAAGTTTAGAAGGAGATAAAAGTCTCTTTCACCTCCCGGAATTCAAAACCAGACCCTTCAGTCCGCAGCTTAGTCATTACACCGGCTACGCTATACCAGCTCTATCAGCCCGCATAACAACGAAAATAAGTTCTTTAGAGACTTTTCTTACCAGAATCTCATCACAGATCATGTTCCTTTCTGGCTAAAGCTATCAGTAACAGGTTCCCAACGTCGGATGGTGGAATGACGTATTGGCAATAATTTGGAACGAGGAGGTCGTCACCTAACAGAGACTCCATCATTAAACTTCATTGGAGGAACTGAGAAAGAACACAAAATCTATCAATATCCGACATCTAGCAGTTGCCGACGTTTTGAAGGATCGTAATGCCGCCGAAACGTCGGTAACTATTTACCAGTCGGTACGGTGCAACATTCCAGAAGACCTGTAAGTTCAACTTTTTTTTGTTCCTTTAAAACCGTGGATTTTTCATGGCTAGCTGAGACACTATTAGCTTTCCAGATGGCTGTGTTCAATGAAGTAAACAGCACAAATTAAATTCTCTATTTAATGGCATGCATTTAGTTTAGATGGGAGATCCTTATTAAAAAGTCTGTTTTAAAAAAAATTGCCGATAGAGTGCGCATTAGGGTCATCTGACGCAGAACGAGACCGCGTTATGGGATTTTTGATAGGGATGCTGAAATTTCGTGTTATTAAAAAGACGGGAAATTACGTAATCAGATTAGAAACTATGAGCTTCTCAACGGCTCTGGTCCATACAGTTAGCAACGTTAAGTTTTATTCGTAGGGAAAATAAGACACGTTATTCTATGCATTGCAATGGCAGCCCATCACCACACGTAAGCCCAAATGTCTATAAACAAGCCCTGCAGACAATAGCACCAGCTACAGAACTTGATCGTAGGTGGAACTTGCGTCCTTTCTGGTGGCCATTTTGATAACTGAAACTGCCGACGCGGGCGTAATGGCTGACTAAACTAATACGTGTTTCAAAGATTGGCCACTAAAGCACTAATCTTAAACATCTCCAGTGTGAAGGTCGATTTACCAGTACTATGGTTGATAAAACTATGCAAGTATATCCCAATCGAATCAACTGTCAACTCCAAAAACACTCCATTAAGCTCAAAGTTATGAATCCTTATATCCTGACAACGTCTTTAAATAAGCCACAAATAAACAAAAAAAAACATTAAAGAACATGAGTGTTCCTGTCCGATAATCAACATTTAAAAACTGATCTGCAATATTTATATGTCATGTTCTGTCATAATGTCATAAAAGGAACATCTTTTGTCCTTACAACCGAGAAATTAGTGAAGGAATTAATGGGTACCACAGAAATCTGACGTTATAGACGAGGTAACGCATAAATCGATGTCGTTATAACCGGGTTCGGCTGTATTTTTTATGGACAACATTTTGTATGTGCATTAGAATCTCACTCTCATTGAACGATCACGAAATTCAATTGTTGAATTCAAATAAACTTACAGATATGATCAGTAATTAAATGTCAGAATTGACTTAACTTGCTGCGTCATTCAGTTAAAGAATATTTGAATGAATAGCAATTGACGGAGTTACAATTGTTCTATAAATATTATCAGCAAAATTTACATTCACATCCACATGATTAATACACAATTCAAGAATATTTCATCTGTAACTAGCACGATCAAATCATTTAAACTCAACCGCAAAACCAGTAACGCTGTCTACCCTTCAACAATACAGCTGACCGACCAAGTTAGTGTAGCGGTTAATTTTCTTAACTTGCCTTCGTGAGGTCTCCGTTTCGAAATCCGACATCACCGACTGCAGCGACAGTTTATAGTGCTTTACCGCAGTCCGTCCAGAAGCATTACTCTAATTAGATTACGACCGTTTCCTTTTGCTTGCATTTCAACTCACCATCCAACAATCATCCTACCGAGCTGCTGTACAGTCCGTTAATGGCAGGTCGTAAAATAAATCACAAAATAAGCATCGGTTTTAACTGCTTAGTTAATCAAGCTGGCAGATGAGATGGGTGGGGGATGTAGATCGTGAGATAATAAAAATTTTATACAGCCTATTGGTTGGAAAACCAAAAGGAAAAGGACTTTTGGAAGATACAGGCGTAGATGGCAGAACATTATTAAAACAGAGTTCAAAGAAACGGGATGGCAATAAGACTGCAGTCATCTGGCTCAAATAAGGTTCTTTCAAACATGGTAATGAAACTCAGAGTTAAAAAAATGCATGGAATTTGCTGATCAAGACACTAGTACCTACTGAAGAACTTTCCTACATGGAGTTAATTACTGAAGCTAGTCTATAGCAAGGAATGTAATGAAAACTGTAAATTACACCAAACAAGTTAGGAAAGGCAAAGGTAAAGCAGTCCCATTACAGGCCTGGACAGGCCCAAAGGGTTCCAGGAAGTTAGCTTTCCCACATTTCGTGACAACGGCACAGGATGGTGGTAGGTTGTCAGCCTTGCGCACCGGCCGCCTTTACCCCCCAGGAAATGCTCCTGGTGCTCATTTCTGTTAGAGGCTGAGTCGACCCCAGGGCCATAGTGCGATCGGAGGGATTTTATGTCAATGAAGAATCCACTGACACCAGCTGGGATCGAACCAGCGACCTTCCGATTTGTAGCACAGCACCTTAACCACTGTGCTACCGCGTTCCCCCTAGTTAGGAAAGGCATGTCGTTACAATTATGGCAATGAAACTACGTCTGGCAACTAGACTAATCCAAAAGACAGATGGAGGAACGGACAATAGATAAGCGAAACTATACGATATATTTGCTGTATACTTCGTGAAGACAACAACAGTGGCAGTCCTTTTGGCACCTTGATATTTGCCACTATAAAAAAAGTGCAGTTTGTACACCGTACTGGCGAATACAGGGTTTATGAAAAACTGGTGTTCTGCGTAAATTGTATCAGTATTCAGGGATCATTGCCCGTAACACATGTGGTGAGCTGGCTTCTTAAAATATTGGGCTCTGTGTAATAACCCTTAAAAAATAGCTGTTAATACATTTTTTATTCCACCTAAATGCACATAATATGTTACTTACGTACTTACTTACTTCATACAGCAGAGTCCTTCTTGAGAATCTAACCAGTTTGCAGCTAGTCAAGAATTTCCCCGCATTTTACGGAACCCGAAGGTTCATTACCGCTGTCACAAGTGCTCGTCACCTGTCCCTGTCCTGAGCCAGCTCAATCCAGTCCATACCCCCACATACTACTTCCTGAAGATCTATCTTAATGTTATCCTCCCATCTGCGCCAGGGTCTCCCCAGTGGTCTCTTGCTCTCGGGTTTCCGTACCAAAACCCCGTACACATCTTTCCCCTCCCCCATACGCGCCACATGCCTAGCACATCTCATTGTTCTTGATTTTATCACTCGAAAAATACTGGGTAAGCAGTACAGATCGTTAAGATCCTCATTACGTAGTTTCCTCCACTGCCCTGTTAAACCTCTTCCCTGTAAGACCCACATATTCTCAACACCCTATTCTCAAACACCCTGAGCCTACGTTCCTCCCTCAATGTCAGCGACCAAGTTTCACACCCATATAAAACAACTGGCAAAATTATAGTTCTGTATATCGTAATATTTAAATAACTGGATAGCAAACTGGAAGACAGAAGATTCTGCACCGAATGATAATAAGCATTCCCTGACTTCAATTTGCTCCTAATTTCTTCCTGAATAGAAGTTTGATTTGTTAAAGTTGTTCCCAAATATTTGAACTCTTCCACCCTTTCAAAGGAGCTGTTATCAGTTTTCATACTGTGACTTTGTCTTGCGTCCTGATCTCGAGACATGACCATGTACTTAGTTTTATCCGCATTTACTTCTAGTCCAATCTCCTTACTAGTCACTACCAAAGCTTCTGCGTTTTCCTTTACAGTATGTATACTTCCTCCCAACATATTAACATCATCAACATAAACCAGAAGCTGATGTGTACCATTTAATTTCAAGCCATCCTGGTTTACCTGAACCCTCCTAATGGCGCACTCTACAGCAAAGTTGAAAAACAATGGCGAAAGAACAGCTTGTTTCAAACTATTCCTAATAGGAAACACTTCGGACAAATTCTTACCTAATCGGACTCTGCTATATGTTTCAGTCAGACACATTTTTATTAGCCTTACCAGTTTCATGGGGATATCAAACTCAATGAGAGTATTATACAAGACCTCCCTCCTAACTGAATTACAAGCTTTCTTGAAGTCTATAAACAGCTGATGCACTGCTTCATTTTATTCCCATTTTTTTCAAGTATTTGACTAATGCAGAATGTATGATCAATAGCTGACCTGCTGCGTCGAATTCCACACTGATGATCCCCAATAATTTCCTCTGCATATGGAGTTAACATTGACAGCAGGATGTTGGATAAAACTTTGTACGTAGTTGCCAAAATGATATGCCCCTATAATAATTACAATCTGTTTTATCGCCCTTCTTACAGATAGGTACTATGATCGACTCCTTCCACTCCTCAGGCATTTCCTCTTTATTCCAAACAGAAACAATAAGTTCATGAATCTCACAGCGAATTACACATGCTATGTTAAACACACATATTTATCACCAGTTACCTCCTATATGTTTCGGTGCTTGTTAAACCATCTTCAGGGATATCATTGCGTTACTTACTCAAAACTGTGGGCTTTTTATAATGCTGTTAATACTACTGCATTAGTTTTGAGCAGTTTGTACTTGGTGTTCCTATGATTGTTAATTAACTTTGCTCGTTGGGCATCGATTATTTTGAAGCTTCCCACTTCGTGCATTGCTGCAGCCAATCACTACTTTTTATTCCAGCAAAATGCACATAATATGTTAAATAAACTTATTTATCACCAGTTACCTCCTGCGTGCTGAACAACACTGCAAAAAGCATAGAGTTTTTCAGCAAGTAACGCAATGGTCTCCCTGAAGATGGCATTACAAACACCGAAATATGTAGCAGGTAAATTGTGATAAATATATGTATTTAACATATTATGTGCATTTAGTTCGAAAAAAGTAGCAACTGACTGCAAGAATGCACGGAGAGCAAAGACTATTTTTTTTTCAAAATAAACGACAGTGATTATTTTAAGCGTCACTTGCTTTACAGTACAAAAAAAATCTACATTTTTTCTGACATACACACACACACATACACTGTATGTACGTTTTCCTATGATTTTCACTATAAGCAATGTCTATTTCCATAAACAGAATTAAGAAATTGATAATTAAACTGCAGACACAGACTGCTCGCTGTGAGGTAAACCGGTATTTAATATATCCACAACTCTTTTGTACCTACCGGGTTTTGAAGCCCAGTACTTCAGTCCCGAACAATTAATTTTACTGAGCTACGGAAAAAACAGAAAGAAAATAGACACGCTGCTGCTAGGTGGTGCGTTAGGTAATAAGGTGAACTGTAGATACAAGAAGACCGCTCTGCTAGCTTATTAGATGTAACATCGTGCAGTCCGGTAGATATGAACAGACGTTTCAGAGGAAACTGCTATCGCCATGATCAAGGCAAGTTCCTTTGAAACGTCGATGCAGTTGTACCAGCTTTACGGCATCATCCCACAAAATGGCAGTCTTATTTACACAGGCGGTTAGAAAATAAACTCATGTATGTTCAGATTTGTCAATCAGCACACAAAATATGTCTCTACTGAGCTCAGATACCCTGAACTAATTGCAAGGCAAGGTTATACAGTTCTGTAGACTAAGCGAAGGGCCCACAAAATTAAAGTTTGAAACTAAAATTATCCCTTCTGATGTTGTATCCATTCCAGATTACTCCGTCCTGCAACCCGGATACTATTTGTGTAATCCCTGTTCCTTTAAAGAGATCCTTTGATACTCCACGATCAATCATGTCTAAATGTTTATGTATGAAGACGCGGTTCTATTAGCACATGCTGAATTACCAGTACTTTGCCCCGAACATTGGTCCTTTGTGCATCAATGTTACAACATCCAGAGCAGCTAACAGAAGGAATAACTTGAAAACAAAAAGCATTAAAGTGAATGTTTGGGAAAGACGATATGAATTGCATCACAAGCGTCTGCCTTAAGACATGCACATCGCTTTAACAGCTGTGTTTACCGTACATACGAGTATTAGCAAAAATATGGAGGGAATCTGTGAGCGTTTCCTGAGAGGTCCGCGATAGAAAACAGGGAAGTTATATTGGAACATACTCCAGGTATATTAGACAAATAAGATAAGACGCCTTAACACCAAGTCCAGCTGTAAACAGGCATATCTGTGAAGGGACTAGGTGAGTGGCTGGATGATAGAGGAGGCGGGATTCGGTACCCGGCAGAGGCGGGGAACTTCTTAATTCTCCAAACCGACCAGACCAAACATTATGTGTTCCACAGAACTTCCTATCCAGGACCGAGTGTACTTACCCAGGGGGTAAACTGGGAGGGAAGCTAGGCTGACTCTTCTTGTCTAGTGGCCAGTTTACAAGTAAGTGGAGCAGTGTCTCCGTTCCCCCTACATACCTTCAATATGTGGACAGGGACAACCTAGACTATACGGAAAATATTGCAAACATCAAACTATCGATAAAACTGAAAGTACTATGTAATTGACCCTAAACTGCAGAGTACCCACACCACATTCCATGATTATAATACCCTGTAATTTTAATATTCTATATAATTAACTTCCACTAACTTAATTTTAATACTGCTATACAGTGGAATCAATGTTAATTTTTTATATGTTATACGAGATCTCGTAAGTAATAATAACAATAATATTGCTAATTGTGTATTTTACCTTACTAGAAAAGTTATCAACCTGAAGACGGCTCATAACTAGAGCCGAAACATGTCGTTGAACGAAACAATGTAAGAAATACACCTTAATAAAATCATTGAGTTGTGTTTGAATGTATTGTTTATATTTATAACTTGTATAACATGACTGTTCACCACGCCTTTACCAAAGACCACTATTCTGAGACACATTAATCCAACCTTCACCCCCACACCAAAGTCCTATAATACCAAAGATAGCATTTTTTTCTTATTTACGCCTATATCATCCAACTGGATTCCATACACAGGTTTTCAGACAAAAACTTTGATTCCATTTCCCTTCTCTCCCACTCCACATGCTACGTAACAAATCCGTCCCAGGTTGTCGTGGTTTTTCTCAGTTATTTCGGCAGATGCGGCGACACTATTTCGATTGGACCAATAACACGACATTCTACATCGTGCAACCATCCGCACTATCTGTTCTGAAATTGACAGTCGTCATATAAACCAAAAACCAACATGTCGACGTTTCGGTGGAAAACACTGTGTTAACTTTCACTTTTACCCTGAAGACGGAACCAGTACGCTAGTCTTAAACCTGCTATATACCTAAAAGAATGCACGGTATCTAACCCAGAAAATCCTGGTGTGTAAATATATTACATGGAGGTCATCCTAACTTCTTAAAATGAAATCGTGTGATGGTGGTGCTTGTGTCTAATGTAATGATAAAATTTTGGGGCATTTTGAAAAGAATTAGTTTAGATGTCAAGGCAAGACTTTCAGATGCATTGGAAGGCAAGGTACACGATACAGAATTGATGTCGTCAGGGACGTAACAACGAGCAATCCGGTAGAATTATGACAATGCTTCTGAGGGACCTGTTACCTCCACAAGGTAGTTTCATTGTGAAGACGAAGGCACTTCCGAAACGTCGCCGCACTTCTAACAGACTACACGGCGTCACAATTCAGAAGACGCGCTGATCATACCACTACCTTGACGAATACAAACCTCCCAAACTTCCTAAAATCATACTGAACTAGTTTCGAGGGACGAACGGCACAACCTTCATTCTCACAAAATACACTACGCAACAAACATGGCTGCCAGAAAGAGGAGCTTCAAGTTAAATTTCCCTACATCAAAAATTGCCTTGATGTATGTTTGATCCTGTCGTACTGTTCTGTAATACGGTTCGCTGAACATTTAAATATTTAAACAAGGCTGCTCGCTGGAGGTAGCATTTCACTGAAGTGTGTTCCACACAGACACACACACAGACACTCACTGCTTCACTAACGCCCTGAATCCTTTCCAACCGGCAGCATCCGGCCTGCACCGAGGTCTCTAACACACTGGCAGGGGTTGGCTGGTCCAAGAGAAAGATCACCCCTCACTGTGCATCCTGCGCCCTCTAACTGGAGCATGTTTAGTTAGGGGTTGGTGACAGGGGGTTGAATGCAAGCAGCAGCAAGGGGAGATGAAAGCAGTTATATAGAAGAGTTGGGTGGGGAATCAACAGAGAAGTGGGTGGGGGTTAGGTTTTCTAGACCGGTTCTCCCTTCCTTCGTAACTCCGTATACTCCACATCTCCTCAGCGCCCTCAGTACCCTACTGCAAAATTTTGTATGAGCGCAACAGGGTATAGTCGAAGCCTCAATAAAATACGAGGGGGCGAAATTAAAGGTGGGACGAATCAAAAGTAAAAGAATGGGGGATGGATGGAAATGGAAATGTGATTTGGTTTGATCATAAAGAAGATCTCATATCATATGTTTCAATTTTGGTGAATCTGAAATTCCAATCTGGAGGGATATAAAGATAGATTGTGATGTTTACTTTTCAAATTTGTTCGCCACTATATTGGAAACGTCATGGAATGGATAAAAATATTCGGAATGTTCCAATAGGAACCATCTTCTTTCAGCTGACGTCTACTGTTGCGCAAGGAATAACCACACCCTCACTTCTCTTAGAAAGGTCTCACTGGTAACATGCATGGTTATTTACCTTCAAAGACTGCAATAAGCCCTGTAATTTCCACACAGTAAATACAAGATCTGTCATTAAACAAATGTTTGCAACCATCGTGTTTGAGCAGAGTACAGGAAATAGTCGATACCAGCAAGAGATGTTGTATCTGTAGCTGTTTGTGCTTGAATGCCAGAATGGAATATTGATTTATCGAGTCTAACATAACAGAAAAATTACAACTTTTGTAGTAGTACAGAGTTCTTTCATTTTCAAATGAGACCTGCCCGTAATTTTCAGTAATCAATACAATATATATATATATCTATATATATAATTGCACAGTCTAACACAACTTTTATTGAGTAATTACAATTAACAGATAATTAAATCATTTAAAAGGGCAACACGTTTCGGCTCCTCTTACAGAGCCATCTTCAGGCTTTGTTCTAAAATTGTTATGTACAATTAGCAATGTTTTGTACAGTACGATATCTCGTTTAAATATTATTAATACATACTACGAATTAAAAATAAATGTAATTTCAAATGTATAATAACACAGATAGTAAGGTTAAAAGTTATAAGTAATA
>Ga0136643_10007756_pt1 | contig 15573 bp, 8 predicted proteins | sample TergutLab28metaG_FD_96883 | JGI IMG/M metagenome (GOLD analysis project Ga0136643, IMG submission 96883) | Labiotermes labralis P1 segment gut microbial communities from Petit-Saut dam, French Guiana - Lab288 P1 (version 3) (version 3) | ecosystem: Host-associated > Arthropoda: Insects >... | reverse complement strand
TGAAAAAGACCATAAACTTCTGTATCCTCAAGCGAATCCTGTGATATCGTCTTGAAAAAGACCATAAACTTCTGTATCCTCAAGCGAATCCTGTGATATCGTCTTGAAAAAGACCATAAACTTGTTTTTTTTAAATAAAATTTAATAACAATTAAAAAATAAGTATTAATCTGGGGTTTCACATTTATTATATTACTCATAATAGAGACTGCAATATTATATTTACGGTTTGATAAATGTCCGCTGGCGAAATCAAATTAGAACGCTCACCTCAACCTATACTTGGATTCTGGTGGCATGAAGCACAATTGCAGAACGTCTACCATAGGCTATGTGCTATGAAATAGGACCTTCTCATATCTTGTAAGTTTCTAAATTCACGTGGCTGTGATGTGGCACTCCGAAATCTGTAAAAATTTTCAGCCTTCCTTAGGAATCTACTGTTAGACTAAGAAACAGTCTATTACACCCTAGATATAGAGGCAGTATATTCCTACTGATCTCCAGGAAATTTGTACCAAAATATACGGCATCACGTATCAACAGAGAGCACACTTTTCCCAATTACATTAGAAGGCTGACTAATGGTTATAAGCCTGTTTCTTCTGCTTTCATTCTCCACACTGTTAAATTCGGTTTACGGCAAATTGACAGTTGAGGGAATTGATTTCCCTCTCTTTCAAGATTGGGGGGGGGATGGGGGGGGGAATTATGAAAGCCTGTTTTAGTTTACTTTAGCTGTTGTGGTTGTAACGTAAGTAGACTGAGGTTTGTGGGGGATTAGAGTTTGAGGTAGGTAGTCTCAGAACCTCAATCAAGCCCCTTCCTCCTTCTGCTATTTGCAATTTCCTGTATATCGAAGATACAAAACTGAGAATGGTTTTCGCCGCCTCTCTTCCCCTACCTCGCGAGGGCCGATGGGAGTTCGGACAAACGAAGACAGACAGGAACACGAACTGCGGTTTACGGGACGTCACGCGCTCTCTGATGGTCTTATTTCACTGCCTCGAGGGCGTCCCAAATCTAAACAACGTTTAAATTCACAAAATGCAAGGAGCGTTCTCTTTGTACTGACACGCCATTTTTATTTCTTCCTAACTCCTCCTGTTTATTTTCTTTCCTCTTCTTTCTTAGCCTGTCATTATTTTACTCTCCTTTCCTTTCGCTCTTCTTGTCGTACTCTATTTATCCTATGTCTTTTTACCTTTATAGTTATAAATCTTCTTTCTTTGTGTATTCTGATCCAAATCAATACACTCAATTGGCATTATACTCCCCGCTATTTTATATATAAAATAATAGGCTATACATTGCTTCGTGCTTCGTTGCATCTCTTGTCTTCATTTTCACGTATTTTCATGTATTATTTTCATGCAACATCTATCTACGTTTCTATTGTTTGACATTTCATTTTAAAGATTCCTTTTGTAATGTGTCATTTGTGTGGGATATCTTACATTTTCTTTAACATAGAACACGCAGTTTATCTCGCGTAAGTAGACCGAAACCTGTCACACGTCACAAGAAATTCTCCATTTCAGTTCCACACTCACAAATGAAATCTCCATCTCCTTTTACCTGCTTCTAACGTTTCTATTTCCCCCACTTCTTCTTGTTTTTCTTTCATTTGCCTTGTTGTATTCTTACTTTGCTTTGCTCTCCATTTTTAATGAATATATTTGTGTCTTTTTGTCTGTAATTATACCTTCTTTGTCTTTATCTCTTCCTTTATATTTCATGTTTTTCGCGAGGGATAAAATTCACAGAGATTTTGTGAGTCCATGAGAGCAAATAATAAGATGTAATTTCAATGTAGCTTGGAATTTCTGAAGGGGAATTGTTCTCCATACTACATGGGAGGGAGGGAGAGTCATGAAGCTGATTGTAGAGCTAAAATAGACCCGACTTAGTCCAGACCCTTAATGCTTCAATTAAGAGAACTAAATGTCACGAACTGTACATCAGGCCGTTCTGACACAAGTGCAGCTTCATCAGCATGACTTGCATGTTCCCTTGGCCTGACAGCCGACAATGATTTCGTATCATTTTCCATTTATATGACGTCGTCGTTTCTTTTACAGTGGACAGAATTTCGCAGCTCCGACGTAAAATTACTTTTGAATTTAACAACGCTTTACCAACTGCCTATTTTAGAGTCGAGTGTTACGAAGGTTTGTGACGTTTAGGTTTTAAAGGAGCAGATTCAAAAAGATGTAGCAACTTTGACACAACAGATTAGCATGCAGATTGATTGATTGATTGATTGATTGGTTAGCATATGGTTTCGAGCCCTAATGGTCCCGATGCACCTAGGCCTTATATATGCAGAGTGATAATTTATACATTTTTCCAGGTACGTTGGCTGGCCATTTACTTCCATACGCATAACTGCCGAGATCTAGAAATTGTGGACATTAACATGACGCTCTGAAATATTTACAAGGTGTGGTTCGTACAATTAGTTACGGGGTCAAAGCTAACTGCGATATGAACGAATGCAATCATAATATTAATTATCTACCGACATAGTGACCGTTACGCAAATTGAACGACAAAAAACAAGCTTGTCCTGAAGAACGCTGTCTGCTTGTGGTCTATTGAATTTGTCTAAACTGGCACCCACAAAGCGGAGCTCTGAGCCAGTCAATAATCAGTGTCAAAGGGTGCGTCTCATAAAGAGTACATACGTACATATTCTTTTCACCCATACAAGAATAGCCCAGCTGCAACATGACGTCACCACACTTTGCTGAGCCTTGATTGGGGCTCATTGCTGTCATTGTCACCCTGCCTGCCTCTTGTTTTCAAACACAGACACGAGCATAATCAGAAAATAGCGTCTGACACGATTCTAACCAGAAAGTAGCATCTGACACGAGTCTAACCAGAAAGTAGCATATGATACGAGTCTAATCAGAATGTAGCATCTGACACGAATCTAACCATAAAGTAGCATCTGACACGAGTCAAAACAGAAAGTAGCATCTAACACGAGTCTAACCAGAAAGTAGCATCTGACACGAGTCAAACCAGAAAATAGCATCTGACACGAACCTAACCAGAAAGTAGCAACTGACACGAGTCAAACCAGAAAGTAGCATCTGACACGAATCTAACCAGAAAGTAGCATATGATACGAGTATAATCAGAATGTAGCATCTGACACGAATCTAACCAGAAAGTAGCATCTGACACGAGTCAAACCAGAAAGTAGCATCTGATGTAAGTCCAGCCAGAAAGTAGTTTCTGTCAGAGTCCACCAGAAATGCTTAGCAGTTTTGAAATGTGTTTAAAAAAAACACATAATTAGGAGCTTCCTAATGCGTACTGTTCACTACAGAAGAAAATTTCAGGCAGAATTTTAGTTCTAAAATCTGAATGGAAGAAGTCACCTTGGGGACCAAGGCATGCATGCAGGATCATATAAAGTGTATCACAAACAGGTGTAACGGTCCGAACTGGGTTCGTTGGGCACCAGGCAGAGGTAAGTAATGGTTCTTAAACGTAATAATTAAGTTTTCCAAATACATTTTTTTTCAGAAAAACGTGAGTTTTCCGAGTGAGTTATGATAAGTATGTCACAGAGGTGCCAAAAATAAAACAGTTAATGATGCAAACGTAACACGTCACCACACAAATACGATCTGCTTGACGATAGAAAAGGAAAAAGACAAAGATGACCTCTTCTCTGGTCAGATGTAGGAAAACTGAGAACTTAACTTTGCGAGTAAACAGAATGCCAGACAAGGCGATCTGTGCATATGCACTGTGTATATGATAGGCCAGGAGTAAGCAGCCGGATATTGCGATTTATTGACTCCACTACGTGATGCTGGTACAGTACATGCCAGTAAGGGTGTAAACAGAGTGTGAACTATTTGGAACAGTATTGGATTTCAAATCCGACAAGTATTATATTTTGTGTTACGGCACTATCAATTACTTCGACAAGTCTGGTTTCAAAAATCTCGTCGCCCTTCAATATTACGTTATAGGTATGTTGCCTATCTTGTTTAATTTTATTTCGCAAGAGCAGAAGAACTTTTGTTTTGATGTTTTGCTGACCGTGCACCTCAGTATAATCTTAGTAATTGACCAACTTAATGCACAAATTCTTGTTTTATAATAAGTTTATTTATATTCCTCTACATGTTTCGAACATCTGGTATCGTACGACACCAGATGCTGTATAATACAATTTTACCTGCTGATGATGAGCACAACAGTGCTCGAAACATATAGAAGCATATACTCGTAATAAACTTATTGTAAAAAAGGAATTTATGCATTAAGTTGTTCATTTGCTAAGGGAACAACTTTTACTACATATTTGGTTTCTCATTTCTGGGCCATCAGACTTATTCATCACTGGAAGTACGAAATAAAGCATTAAATAATGCCGAACATAACCTCACACTTAATGCCTTTACGATTGTTTTTAATATTGTCTTTCGCCGAACGACTTGTTTTGGCAGGTAGTTTCCTTCCGCTGTGTCTTCCTACCACCTTCGTTTTTGCATTTCCAGTGTTCCTCATATATGCTACATCTTTCGAAAGAAGGAAACATAAAATTTATCAGAAATATCCGAATACAAACTGCTCATGTTCCTGTATAAGGTTTTGAAGTGTAAACAGTGAATTGCTGATGATAAGATTAAATGTAAATCAACGAATGTTTAGGTATAATAACAATTATATAAGCACCATGAATAGTAACAACAGAATAGCTGCAACACTGTGCTCCCTAGGGACATAGTTTGTCTCAAGAATATAAGTAAAAATACCCTGCACAAAGTAGATGATGATGATACAGATAATAATAATAATAATAATAATAATAAATGCTTTTGATAGTAATTGTTCGTATGTATTTGTCATTGCTGTAGCAGAGATGCCCTTAGAAACTTGTACAGGGCTGGTTATATGAACCACGTTGTTCTCAATTGGTAAATAATAAGAGGGATTTCTTGGATGTGGATAGTATAGTGTGGAGAAAAGAACCACTCGCATTAGATTCCTCCAAAGCTACACAATATTACGCATCAGAGCACAGTAATCTTAACACCATTTTAGATGAAATTCATGACAACAGACTCGATTGTCCCTTTCCTTTGCGATTTTAAAAATTATTTTTCTTTACCTTGGATATGACTTCCATTTTATGTGAGGAATGTCATTTTTAGCCTTTGCTGCCCCATAGCTGAGGTCTTCGATATTCTGGGTGCTTGGGCAGTATCAGCGGCTACTTTGTTACCGATATTTTGGGACAGAATTTCGGTATAAATTTACCCGCTGTGGCTGTACAAGATTCCAAAAGATACTAGGGTTCCTTTTAATATTTATTTATTTAGATGCTTACAAGCTTAATTATTGTAGAAACATTCAAAAGGGGCATTAACTATCTTTATCATTGCACCGTGCATTTCGTAGACTCATTTAATTAACACACCAACTAATGCACATGCGTAACATTTTTTTACATTAAAACATTTAAAATCGCTCGAACATGTTTCGATCCTAAGATCATCTTCAAGGAGCTACACTGTTCCTTGCTAAAGTCACATTTTTAAAAACACTCACTGATTAATCAGTGAGTGTTTTTATACATGTTACTTTAGCAAGGAACAGTGTAGCTCCCTGACGATGATCTTAGGATCGAAACATGTTGGAGTGATTTTAAACGTTTTAATGTAAAAAATGTTATGTATGTGCATTAGTTGGTTTGCTAATTAAATGATTCAAAGGAGGATTATAAATGGAAAATTTGTTGGAATTTGGAAGAAATAATGATGATATACTGTGCAAAATTCGTTATGATAAAACTAATCAGATAGAAAACAAAAAGAGACAGTGCAACCTGAAAGAGTTTTGAGAACAACACGGAACTGACAGATTGAGCTGCATGACCTTCTTTAAGAACCTGTCATTAATGTTAATTAATCATCACGACCAGCAACTGGACAATTTATTCAATAAAGAACAACACGAGCAACGAACAGATGTCATCAGAAAACTTAGAACCTTATGAATAAATTTCCTGATGCAGAAAATATAATTCTATGCATAAAAGAGAAGAACTGACGTGAAAGGACGATGCACAGTGAGAGAAAAGCAGATTTCCGAAACTTGGTTTCGGATATAAAGAGAGACGGCAGAGAAAGCATTATGAGGGGTCCGTTGTGGAAATAACATCAAAAGCAAATTCTCCCTTCGTTTTCCCTGTGATACTAAGCTCGTGTAAGTATTTGTGTACTTAACACACAGCCCTGCCTCAAACAGTCAGGGTTTTAGGAACTGCGGTGCGGCCCAGTAGCGCGGTAAATATTATTAATGATGTTGGCCGGCTCAACAAGTGAGAACGGACCGAGACATGCAAAGTTTGCACCAGTCCGTTCGTGAGGGATGTATCCTAGCTTGATTCTATACCGGAGGATCACCCTACTGTTGCTGCTGACGGCAGGATTACTACCTCAGAGAGCAAAAGTGGATTACAATGTGTTAAAATTTTTATTCTATGAAGATTCGGTATAAGCGTTGCTACAGTCATATCAATAGCTGCAATATCAGGCAAATCATCTTTAAATTACCTTTGCAAATTGATCCAGTTTTGATGTCCTTGTTCCGTAAAGGTCGGTGTGGCCATGACGCCATAGACATGTAGCGGGGAGTTACGCGGTCTGATATCTTAGCTGTGTTAATAAATCTAACAGACTTTTCCCACGCAACTTTTAGACTAATGGTGAAATTCCTTGAAAGAGCTCCGACCGCCCCATTCCAGATAGGTGCCTACTTATCAGTGCTGTTAGCAATATATCCCATGATCCAAAGCCCTCAATCAATTGTGTAGGCCTACGTCTCAATTATGCTTAGTCGGACTACGGGCTGGACGGTCCGGGATCGAATTCCGGTGGGGACAAGGTTTTCCGGCCGTCCAGACCGGCCCTGAAACCCACCCAACTTCCTGTAAAATGGGTACCGGGTCTATCCCGGGGGTAAAGTGCGGTCGGGGCGTGCTGCTGACCACTCACCCCCTTCTAGTGCCGCGGTCGTGGAAGAGTTGAGCTATACCTCTACCCAACCTCTGGGCCACACCGGGCCTGTAACGGGATCACTTTACCTTTACTTTTTACATATCAATAATAAAAAGACTTGAATCATGAAAATGACAGATTGTTGTGGGTCATTTTGTATTAGCTGAATGCTGTCGACGTTGCGGACTCACCAGGTACAGTGTAGAGATATGTTTGCGTGAGAACGTTCAGTATTGACCACTTAATGATTGTGAGTTAGTTCACTCTTGTGCAAATCTTTTTATGAATAGGCATACGACCTGTGAATTAACCTTCCTGAAATTCAGTAAAACCAGTGGTTCGAAATGCGAATGGATATTCTGTTAAACTGTGAGAATAGAAATGATTAGCTTATTTAAATTGTCAGTCGATTTGTGAAAATCAGCAAACGTGGGAAATCGTTAGCTGTTCCACGTATTGCTTGAATATATGTACAGTCAAAGCTAAGAGTTTAACCGAAACGATGAGCTCATTTCATGTATTAGTCGTTATATCAATTGCATTATAACTAGACTGTAGCCAGTAAAACACGTGGATTCACGACGTCTTGGTACACATTTATTTGAGGAATACATTTATGGTTTATCACACTCAGTTCCGACGAGTGTGCATTGTGAGTGTGTGAAGATGTGCGAAAATTCTGGTGGAACTCCGACGTATGGAGTTTGTAATTATACAGTTGCACGCATTCGTAGTCTGCATGTCAGTAAAATAAGATAAAGTTTTCTCTGTGTTGGCAATGAATGCATAAAGGTAAGGTAAATCAGTCCCATTAAAGGCCCGAGGTGCCCAGAGAGTTCCAGGTAATTAAAGTTCCCATATTACGTGACAATGGCCCAGGATGGTGGTAAGGTGGTCAGCCTTACGCACCGGCCGCTTTTTACCTCCAGGAAATGCTCCTGGTACTCATTTCTGTTAGAGGCTGAGGATTATATCAATGCCAATGAAACCATCTGGAATCGAACCGGCGACCTTCCGGTTTGTAGCACAGCACCTTAACCACTGTGCTACTGCGATCCCCGAATGAATAAAGGGGCGTGGAGGAATTGCTCCTCTCATACTTAATTTGCAGTGGATGGAGTCATGTGATCAGCTAAACGGCCCGGCCGTTTTAACCCAGGGGAAAGTTCCCTGGTGTCCATTAAATTCCAGCATGGGTGGAGCCCCACTTTTCAATCTCAAAGATTTGGAGAACATAAAAATTATTGTCTCTGCTGGGAACAGAACAACGATCTGTCGGTCGTCCAGGAGAGGGGGAGGACTTCCCAGTACCTATTGGAATACAGTCTGTACTAAATGTGGAGATAAAGGGGAAAATCCAGGAAATGAACCCCGTATTTCAGCCTGTAGGATTTAAAGTCATAAAATTTAATTTATTGGAATCTCACAGTCATTTTGTAGGTATATGTACAACGCATTTTGTAGGCAGGTTTAAAAAATTTTGACGATGTGTGTACAGCTTACGCAATAACGTGTTGTCCGTCCGTCTGTCTCGCGGACTAATGGAATTCTTGTGAATCGCTCAGCAGCGCGAGAAGCAGGCAGATGCTGCGGGGGGCCCCGAACCGTGTCAGGAGGTTCATGTTTTGAGGAATCATTTTTCACGCGTTGGGTGTTTGGGTCGGTCAGTTCCGTATGACGGGTAGTATTATGAGTTACAATCTGGGGGTGAGGTATTAAACAACGCGTCCACTGTCCAATTTTCCGGCTCAGCAAACTGTAACAACAATGAACATGGGAAAGAAAAGAGGAAAGTCTAAGAAACCATCAACGTGGGGAATTTCACGGTCACTTGGAAGATGAAGCGAAGAAGGAGAATAAGAAGGGCGATAAGAGGAAAAAGTAAAAGAAAAGTAAGACCGAAATTAATTAAGAAATATTTTATTTGTAGCTATGGATTATTTCACAAGTTTGACAGTAACTCAGGCTTCGAAAGATATTATGACTAGGGAATTGGAATTATGTGAAAGTAAGTGATCGTAGTCTAGTCGTGTTCTGTGCTGGTCTGTGCCACGAAGGACAGAAGCAAAAATGAAAAGCGTCGAGCATGGTATTTGTTCTCCGGACTTTGTCCCGGGCCATTCCGTTTAGTGAGCAGGAATATTAACCAGCCACGAAATATTTTACTGCTATCACTCTTACAAATAATAATAATAATAATAATAATGCTACACTAATACTACTACTATTACTAATACTACTAGTACTGCTACTACTACTACCACCACCACCACCACCACCACCACCACCACCACTACCACCACTACTACTACCACTACCACCACCACTACCATCACCACTACTACAACTATTACTACTACTACTACTACTACTACTACTACCACCACCATTACTACAACTATTACTACTACTACTACCACCACCACCACCACCACTACCACCACCACTACTACTACTACTACTACTACTACTACTGCCACTACTACTACTACTACTACTACTACTGCTGCTGCTGCTACAAACGCCGAGCAGTTTAAAACCAAAGAGCTTACCGGTCAAATATTCCACACACGATGAAACATAATGACAAAATAAGAAGAGGTAAAGAATTAAATTAACGATGATTGCCGAGGAAGTTAGTGTATAAATTTAACTTTAACCATTCCAGTTGCCTAGATTGCAGCCATTTCCATTGCAAATGGTTCCTCATAACTAAAACTAGGTCATGGTTAATGCCTCCAACTTCCTGTCCAATCCATTCGCTTATTCTCTACATACCAACATTATCCTGAATTATACGAGCTTTCAAAGAATCACATCGTACCGCGCAGTAAACACGCTCCTTTCTAGTTACAAACACGAGTACGGTAATGCTGTATAACGAAACAAACATCTTTTATTTTGAGATCCTACAAAACCCATTAGTAATATCCGTGGGCAGAATGTGGTATTGTTAATGTTAAAATTTGTGGTACATATAGTAACCACTGAGCTTTAGAGGATTAATCGTGACGGCGTTGTTATATAAGCCACACACACACACACACACACACATACACACACACACATATATATATATATATATATATATATATGATACTGAATAAACAAAAGCGAATAAATTACAGCCTATTTACCAAAACGCATTCTTGTTAAAATTTTGTCATTAGAATATTTATATTTTCAAGTCTCTTTCCATCGTTGCATTGCTTCATCTGATAACACTGTTGCTTCTGTGACTATGGCTCCAGTTCAATTTATGTTAATTCCTGTGCATCTGTTACGGTCTGAAATTTAATGACATTTAATCGGTATTTGTTTGTACGACGTAAATATGGCACACGAAGGTGTACGAGGATGTCTGTTGTAGTTACAAAAGCTAATCTTATGTGATAAAATGTTATAAGTAATGACAATGATGACGGTGATGATGATGATAATGATGATGATGTTGATGAAGAAGTAAACAGCGATTTTTGTAAAAATACGTTCGGGGAGAAAAGTATGGAAGAAAGCCATCACAATGTCAGTTTCATAAGAATTGTGACGTGTCGTAAGAAACAGTTCTTTTCCTTGTGGTGCTGCATTGCAATATGAACGGCGTCATCGCCATATTAACGAATGATCCTTATTCTAGGTGCAGCATCTTGTTTTTTTTTTAATATTGTATGTGACAGTTAAAATTATGGAGGTTTTTTAAAAAAGTATTTTAAAAGTGTCATTATTGGAAATTATAAGCAGAATATCCCATAAATATTTTGTACAGGGCTCTGTCCTCACTAACCGAATTGGCAGATGTTGCTCTAACCTTTATGCAAAAGGATTCCCTCGTACGGCTAGTGAAACGGTAGAACTGATTTTACTCAGCTAATGATTGTTCTTCAAATTGCATCACAGGCTATCCAGCTGAGTTTATCCTAGCTTTTCTCCGTCTTTATGGCTACACCTCCTTCCCTTTCTTTAAACCGTTCTCTTTCAGGTACCTGAGTCCCTGTTTTATTGAATTGCTTAACAAAAACACAAACCAAAAATCTTTTATCCTTTCGCATTTATGGATCAATTTTTTAAGCCGAAATCACTCCTTGCATCCGTGTTGCAGGCTGAAGCTTGCAAAACGGACACCATTCCAACCCATCCACACCGAATTTCCAACACACACCGAACCAAAAGCAATACGACCAATGTGGTAATTCAACAGAATAGTCGCAAGCTCCTGATGATGGATATATTAATGTCCGAAACATGTTGGGCACATAAGAAGTGAAATAAAGTAGCAAGTGACATCAAGTCGGTCTTTTCTTCTTCAGCTATAATAAGTATTTTATCCTGTACCTGTCGTTTTATATTAATTGCAAGTTACCGTTGGCAAAATTTCCTAACATTTAAAGTCCAGTGGCTATTATACGTAACACCATTTTTAACACTAAAACTTATGTATTTTATCCACGTTCCTTCCGCCGTTTCCTTATGCAGCATTAACTGATTGGTCCTTCTAAGAGAAGTACCTTGTGTCCTTTGTGATTTACAAACGGAATCTGTATTCTTGTACATTAACCTCAGTCTTCAAAGGGTTAATGTAAGTGCATAATTTTACAACAAGTATAGTTAGGAAGGTAATATTAAAAATAAAATGGGGCGGTGGAATTTGGATTCCCATGGCTGTTGCAGGGTCCATTAGACGGCAAATGTAAATAGGGCAATGACTCTTTGAATCCTACAAAGGCAGGCAATACATTGACCAGGTGATAGGCTATAAGTTTCTCAAGAATCACTCTGAAGTATGGCGTCCATGTTCCGTAAGGTTTACTGGAATTGACACAAACACACGTGCAATGTAACAATCTCAGGTAACCAAGCACCAGAGAATAATTTAATGCTCTTCTATCCAACGAGACAGTACCTGAATAATCTCTAAATACCAAATTTTGTTTTCAGACCCGATGCAGTAGTATTTCCCATAAAGGAAGCCTGGCTGTTAGTAGTGACCATCTGTCTATGCCGGACCTACGTGGATCCATTAATCACAGGTTAGGGACAGGGTAGAGTTCTGTTTTATATTCATTCCACTGCGGGCTGCCTGGGTTCGGTCCGACATGGCCCCTAACCATTCACTTTCATCTTTCATTTGTCATTGTGACGTAAGTAATCTGTCGAGGCTTGTCTGGCTGATCCAGAGGGTTGCTAGCATACGGGGTGCCTTTCTGATGTAGTATTTGTTGGTAATGGGCCGACAAAGATCACATCCCAGGAGACTGTTGTGCGTTGCTATGAACATCCAAAACCGAAGCAAATACAAGACAAGACATCGGTACAATACGAGTACATTGAAATGCAACTTGATTCATGTCTATTCTGAGAGGTACTGTACATAATCTACGTTATATGCCTATGAACTCCGATACCTCAAGCATTTGAAGCCCGATAGTAATACGGCAGAACTCCACTTATCCGGACGCTAGTTTCCCGGATCGCCAATTATCCGGATCGGCTTGGCCCTTCAGGTAAATTTGTCGAAAATTGTACAAAACTTACTCGCCTTGAAATTACCGGTTATTGGATCAAGTACAGAACAGTGTTATGGCATCTAGAATTTAAAAATCAGGTGTGGTCGAAAAGTTTAGCCGCAGTTACGTACTGTAAATAGTAACAGCTGAACTTCAAAATGCAAATGTAGCCTATTATCAAAGAAAAATCTAATTATTCGGATGTTATGCATATCCGGATAGCTCGCCGTCCCAATTAATCCGGATAAGTGGAATTCTACTGTAGTTTGTATCCACGTTTCAAGTCCAGAAGCTTGGCATTTTAACAACCAGATATGTTTACGAGTAACTGCTTTGTTATGATCCTAACACTAAAAATGTCCGTAAATTACTTCCGTACATAGCACTCACTATAGTGACAAGGCTGTGGGCTGGATGATCCGGGATTCAAATCCTGTTATTAGCAAGCAGTTTGTCTCTTCTCCAAAGCTACTTGACCAACTTTGCGGCGCACGTAACCTCCTAGTCAATGGATACCGCGAGCTCTTTTTTTTCCTGGTTACAGAGGAAGCTGCGTAAGAAAGACCTTTTACCTCCACCTGCTACAGATATTAGGACTAAATGGAATCATAGCTTCGCCACTGAAGCATTAATAGCGTTCTGAGGGACAAATAAAACCTTACGTTTTTACAACTAGCACTCACCATTTGGTCTGTGTACAGCAGGGACTGTGTTTTGTGTGAGGCAGAAGCTGACGTTTGGTATTCTGTTTATATCAGTGTCAATCTCCAATGTCTGAAAAAAATTCCTTCTGTTTATTTTTCCTCAATCTACTTTAGTTAGGCTTTGTCATTTGTATAGTTTATACGAATTAAGGCGTAATGATAAACTATGAATTACGAGAAGGAGAGAGAAGATTTTCTGGCTGATTTTAGTGTTCTAGTGTTCTAGCACTGCACTTCTGTAGAGAGAGTAAATAAAGTCACAAAATTCAATCATGCTAGCCTGATTTCAGACTGAGTTTCAACCCGACTGTGTCGTAGCAGAAAAAGGACACAAATCAATATTGTTGAATTGAATAACAGTTGGTCGCAATACAAAATCACTCAGCTCTAGCAAGCTGCATCAAAAAAAATCGTCAAGTTCAGCAAAAAAAAGAATTTGACTTATGTTTGTCCGTCCATCGTAGTATAAGCGTAGAGAAGAAAACCCACTAGATGCTACTGAATGCTTTATTGCACTTATAATCTGCTCAACATGTTTCGGGCACTTATATGCCCATCATCACGAGCTCGAGACTATACTTGTGTTATTGCTGCATGTGGTGTGTAATGTCTTGGTTGCTGGTGGTCGGCTGTTAGGAGCAGAGCAGCAGGCTATGCGTCTGGGATGAGGGAAACTGCTCGAGCAGCTTCCCTCATACTGGACACATAGCCTGCTGCCCTGCTCCTAACAGCCGTCACCAGCAACGAAGGTATTACACACCATACGCAGTAATAACACAAGTATACTCTCGAGCTCCTGATGATGGGCATATAAGTGCCCGAAACATGTTGAGCAGATTATAAGTGCAATAAAGCATTCAGTAGCATCTAGTTGGATTTCTTCTCTACGCTTGCCAGAAAAAGACTTACAAATCTGCACGTGTGCATGATTTACGTATCCTTCTAACGAAACGACTTTTCTCCAGTGTCGATTGTAGACATTGATACATATCAATATTTTTCTCTGGGAAGAAGACACTCGTAGTTAACTATTGTATCTCCAGAGGTCACGATGTGTCAGTTAGGCAGTACCCTATCTCTTCATAGAGGCACAACCGTATTCTTTCCTCCGTCATCCCCTGCCATTCCTCTCTCAGGCCGTGACAGCTTTGCATTGACCACGTCCTGGACTGCAAGTTACAGCTTGTCGGTTCATCCACTGCGAGGAAGATTGTTATGAAACTGATTGATTGCTTGGTTGTGATAAAGCATAGCTTTAAAACATGCGACTAAATCGCGAAGCTGTAGGTGTCAATAGATAAGAACAGAACAGGCTGCCGCTGTCAGTGATTTTCATTTGATCAGAAGTTATATAAATTGATCTTGATAGGTAGTTCAAAAACAAACATTGCCTACGACAGGAGAATAATTCATACCATCAAAACACATTTAATCATGTCACGATTCCGAGTCGATATCTTTGCGTCAGGCTAAAGAATTCAAGCTTTGAATGGAATTAAAACAATTTACTACCCAACAGATGCACAAATATATAATTCGTAGATAAATTAGAATTATTATAAATATTTAAAATATTTAAAATTGCTGCAACATGTTTCGGATCACAAGGGATCCATCATCAGGGAGCTCTATACAGTGCTTGACTAAAAATGGACGAGATAGAACCATGACTGTAATTTTAGCCAAGCACTGTATAGAGCTCCCTGATGATGGATCCATTGTGATCCGAAACATTTTCGAGCAATTTTAAATATTTTATAATAATTCTAATTGTATCTACGAATCATATATTTGTGCATCTGTTGGATAATAAATTGTTTTAATCGTCACTGGTGCACGGTGCAGACATGAAGAAGACTTTGAATGGAACTTTGACACTTGGCATGGCCAGTGATCGAATAATGGCAATAGAAAACTGATTAACTAATTATCTCATAATTATTTTTTTTTTTAGTATAATCCATGTTGAGAAAGTAACAACATTACAAGTTGTCGTGAAATTTCCATTCCTTCAGTGGACTAGGATATTTCTTGCTGTGGGCACAACAAATTACGAACCCGGTACTGATCTGCGGTTATATGAGGCCTAGCACAAGATCGTATGTCTTTTATTTCAGGTCGGCATTATCATAATCCTGGGGGACTGCGGTGGCACAGTAGTTAAGGTGCTGTGCTACAAATCGGAAGGTCGCTTGTTCGATTCTAGATGGTGTCATTGGAATTTTTCATTGACATAAAATCCTTCCGATCGCAATATGGCCCTGGGGTCGACTCAGCCTCTAACAGAAATGAGTACCAGGAGCATTTCCTGGGGGTAAAGGCGGCCGTTGCGTA
>Ga0136643_10007754_pt1 | contig 15576 bp, 10 predicted proteins | sample TergutLab28metaG_FD_96883 | JGI IMG/M metagenome (GOLD analysis project Ga0136643, IMG submission 96883) | Labiotermes labralis P1 segment gut microbial communities from Petit-Saut dam, French Guiana - Lab288 P1 (version 3) (version 3) | ecosystem: Host-associated > Arthropoda: Insects >... | reverse complement strand
TTGTGCAATAACAATTGTATAATATATTATATACCGTCTGTACACAACAACATCAATATAACAATATAATGTATGCAATAGGTTACACTATGGCCACAGTGTAACCAATTGCATACATCGTATTTCTATATTGATGTTGTTGTGTACTGACGGTATATAATATATTATACAACTAAATTACAATTTTTAAATATTTGGCTTCATCGGCGTCTTCCATGGCGAGTCTGTATGAGCAAATATATTTTCCTAAAATCGTGTTAGTTGTAAATTAAACTAAATATGAGTTTTAAAATTTGTTCCTTCCTTACTTACTTACTTACTCCATGGTGCAGAGTCCTTCTTGAGAAGCTAACTGGCTTGCAGCTAGTCAAGAAATTCCCCGCATTTTATGGAACCCGAAGGTTCATTACTTGTTCCTACATAACAGAAAACACATTGCAAGCCCATCAAATCACCCAGTTTTTATATTAAATAAGCGAAACCCATAAACACGTTCCTTATACAGGAAGTGGAATTTATGAATTTAAACCCGGTGGTGCATAAAGGGACCACGGTGCTTCTTCATTGAACTTGTCAATTTTATCCTTTATTGTAATTAGTCATATACAAGTTACGGGGTTTTATTTTTTGAAAGATATTTGTGACAGTGCCAGAAACAGTGCTTAGAATTTAGGATCCAGAAGGTCTGAAAGTGTGTAATCTAACAACCTAATTAAATATATATTTTTTACACAGGCCTGTGCAGTGCCCTTTGCCGAAAATCAAAACTTATAACATGAATTGAAATACACACGATGCTTTAAAATCAACCCCACAACGTCAGCTCTTCTGCAGTCTGTCAGAGACAAGTCATTATCCCGACGCACCGTGTGAGTAGTACAAACGTAAACGCAAATACATGGGTGCTTGACAAATATGATGCACACATATAATTTTATTATATAGTAGAAATTTGCTCGTGTGATTGATATACTCCTGTTTTGCTAATTAAAGAGATTTTGCGCTATTTTAACGAAACAATATTGCTTATTTTCAACAAAAAATTTCGTTCATAATATAAAAGAAAGCAGTAAGAAATCGTGTGTGAATGGCGAACAGCGTGATTACAGGTGAATTCACTTAGTTTTGGAATCAAGAAGTTACAGAGCATGTAGGCCTTCATCTGTTTATTTATGTTACACGTTTATTTAGAATTTCCTCTTCCTGTTACTAAATTTTGTAACGCAATTATTGTTATCTAACTTTATTGCGCTTTTCCAATTTCCTTTCTTTGGAACGTATTAAAATTCGCTCCTCTCCCTCTCTCCTTTTGCAGATTTTCTCTTCTCTTCCTTAAATCCCCGCCTTATTGACTGACTGTCTGCAACACTCTTTGCATGTTGGTTGTGTTTCTGTAGTCATTAAGCAAATTTGTTTTAGAGAAAATTAAAGAAGTGCAATCTCTAATCCACATATTCATTACATACTTAGTGATCAAATAAAAATGACACTGAAGGTGGCAATTCAGTAATTAACCTTACTTTATGTGCAGAAGTTTCTGACTTCTAATCTCGCTCCAGAGGCCCAATATACTGAATGAGGTCTAGTGATGCTGATATCTGTCCCTCCATACAAATACAGGGAAACGCCCAAAGATGTAACCCTTTTCATCCCGCTCATTCTGATTTTTAATACGTTTGTTGGATTCAATTTATTCGTTACATGAACCAGTTTTGGGCTCCTGTGAATAAGGCCGTAAATGTTCGGACGATGAGAGGAGGGAGTTTTTGATTCGCTCTTTGCAGTCGTTTCATAATATATTGAAGTTAGTGCAGTATGTTAAAAATAAGTCGGGTGTAATGAGTTCACAACTGGTTCGAAGCTGTTAAAAATAATTAGGGTGCAATAAATTAAAAATTAGCACGAAGCACTTAAAAGTATATTAAAATTTATTATGAAGACTTCCAAAGCTTCTGCTGAAAATTAAACTTTTATGGTAAAACAGCCATATTTTCGCTTCATGTACATTTAGCAGCTTACTCGGCAGCATTCTTTAGGTGCCCACAGAACATTCAGGGTCATACATAGAATAAGACTGTAATTACTGCATTTTAGACTGTGTATTAACTGACTTTTTTAAAGTGAAAATCTTTTAATATAACATGAAAAGGATTAACACACCGATGATATTTATTGATCTAACAAATTTTATACGCTTTCATTCCCGTTTTCCTGACTACACACGTTATTTGTAACCCTGACACTCTAGCCAGTGTGGAGACTTTGCATCTTGTGATAGACAAATGCAGTAATAAGGCTCACTTCTTCAGCTGTCAAGAGCCTGGTTCAAGCGAGTAGCTTTGTCTAGTGTGTGGTATTGCAGATGTGATTCGTCAGTTAGTCCGCCATGCGAACAGAAAGCCAAAACACATTCATAAATAAATCCTTCAGCGGTCTGAAATCCTCGCCGTAAGGGCATGCTGGAATAAGTTCAGTATTATCCACTCGTGAGGGTCGTTATATCACCTCTGTGATGATATTCCCAGTATAAGTTTTCGTCCTGTCTTCCAGCGGCTAATGATTTGTTCTAGCTAATAGTTTTCTCACAGGTATTTAAATTTAGTGGCATATAGAACAGATTTTTTTTACTTTAATAAAATTTGTGTATTTGTACTTACGACTACTCAGTCTCTAGGTTTTGTCCAATGTTGTCCATTCATAAGTGAACACAACGTATAGCGGAACTTTGTTTCTGTCCGATGAAAGAGTGGAAAGTGTCCATCCTGTCTGTGAAGGAAGAGAACGGGTCCTGTTGTCCTAACGTTGTAGTACTTTTTGATTTTGAGGGAATGAAAGAAGTCCAGGAGCGCAGTAATGCTTAGTCGTCAGAAGTCCTTAAAATGGACATTTGGTGGTTTACTTGAAATCACCAGTACGGCAACATAATGTAAACCCTCGAAGCCACAACCTGAATTAGCTTCGTGTCCAACAGACCCGTAGCGGCTAGAAACATCGACGTGATGAAACATCCCGGAAGTATGTCTTGTGCACATGCGCTGCATATGATAGATCATGTAAGTGTAGTCTGTCTTGCTTATACCATTTGATGTGACAGGATTTCTAGGCGAAAGTTTGCCTCAGTTGTTGGCCTTGCCCCATCAAGCGTAAGTCCAATATCCCGGAATAATAAATATACTAATGTCAGTTAAATATCTGGACGAAAACTTTCGTTGCTTCTAGTGATACTTTCTTCAATTTTCAAATTTTTTATTTGTTAATCATTTTATTGCACAAATTTTTTGTTTCCTGTGCACCAAAATATCTAACTAATATTCATTATACGAGTATTTACAGTGCATATTTCATTTTAAGGCTATTAAAATATAAGGCATTAAAGCGCTCACCTTAATCTCATAACCTGAGACAGAGGAGCAGTATGGGAGGCAGAAGCCACGAGACAGCAGCTCTGAAGTAGTGCGCGCTGTTAGCTGAAACCAAACAGAGTCTATTATTCCTCTCAGATTATCTGCAATCATTAAATCAGCAAATCGCGTATTTATCCGTTCCCGTTTATTGGCATAGATACTTCAGTTTTAGAAATTCAAAGAATGGTTGATATATATATATATATATATGTCATAAGTTATGAATTACGTCGCTTTAGAATTGTTCTTGTGTCATGTGATTTGGGGGCTTAATAACGCAGATGAGGAATATTTCAGTTTTAGGGGATATGACGTATATGTTGCATGGTTAATGGTTACCGACGTTTCGAAAGAGCTTGCTAAGACTACCATCTAACATCCCGTTACTGTATATAATGGAATAGTCCCAAGAAATTTATTCTTCTAGGACTACAGTAAAGATGGCAGCAGCAAGCTACTCCAAAACATCAATAAAGATTTGCAGATTTATGCAGCATCATATCTATCAGAAAACTACACATGAAATTTAATGAAACCAACTACCAACCTAAACCGCATAACATCCCAGAAGAAAGAAGACCTCCCCTTCTTCTGAAGTGTTACTTTTCGCAGTTGCGGTTACGTAAGCCACAAGATACTAACATTTATTCATCTGTAAAGACGTCTTACAAGACAATAAACGTATTGAATCTCCGAAGAACAATTGGTTGTATGTTAAACAGTCAAGTCGATAACATATAATTTTTACCGGATGGAGATCTGCCATTCAGAGTTCAAAAGTGGAAACAAAGTCTTCCATCAGTGCTGAAGTTTCTTTGTGAAATCAAACTATACGAAGTCGTATCCCAGGAAACAGTTGTCTCCTACAGTTCCTGGTTTCGGTGCACTGTCGCAGTTGTGAAACACACAATTCGACATGAAAGTGTAAACTTCTGATCTTATTGATTGAACTATAAGTGAACTGATATGTCGTCACGTTAGTAATCACTGGCACGGTAGATTATTTCAAGTAATCCAGTGCGCCTTACCTTTAGAAATTAGTGAACTGGGTAAGAATATTAAAACAAGCTTAAAAGAGAGCGTAAATTTCTTAACCTATCATGGAGTGTATGTACTTCCACTACGTACTGGCCATACTCCATGAGTGCATCTTATGCGTATTGGACCGTGCATCATCTTGATATTTGAATAAAGGTTGACCAACTAGGTGACACTTGCTTTATTATATATTGCTCAACATGTTTCAGACGTTAATACGGTCAGGAGCTAGCTCCTGAAGATGGACCTATTAACGTCTGAAACATGTTGAGAAATATATAATAAAGCAAGTGTCATCTAGTTGGTCAACCTTTATTCAAATATCCATGAGTGAATGTTACATATCGTTTGGAGCAAATTGTGTTCTATAAACCATAGACTAATTCGACAGAGTTACTGACTTAAGCGCTTTGTATTTTAGCAAAGAATTCAGTATAAATTTTTTTAACCGTCAAAAGTGTTAAATTAGTACAATTTTACTTAGAAGTAAATCAGATTTTTGAAATGGCCGACTTTGTGTCTGCGTGCTGCCAGACCTTGCTCCCTTGAATGCTGCTATTGAATGGTTCCTTGTCTATTCTTATGCCAGTACCTTCATCGATTATTCACTCGACCATCTGCTGCCTTGTTTCTGGCTTACCGTTGTGGTAAACCGCAAACCTCACGCAATAGCAGGGTGGAAAGTCCAAGGGTTTCAAATCGGGTTACCATATCGGGCATGCCACCTATCCACTTCTTCCTCTCCATCTTTGTTAAAAAGTTTCCTTCCAGTATTCCGTAACTACTGTGCTACAGTGTCGAGGACCTCCTTTATGTTTTCCATATCCGTCCTATTGTTTCAAACACTACAGACTCTAAATAAAAGGACAGTTATTGTTTGGAGCATATCTTGGTATTTTAAATGTTGATAGTTCCACGATAACACGTGTTTCAAGTATGTAATCACCTAATATATCCCACCATGTGTTAGCTGTAAACCTGTGTTCAGAACTAGTTTTGTCTCATTTTATATGGATTTTGCTGCCCAACGAGTGACACTTCCTTGCCTCTTTTATATCATGACGTCTAAATTTAGCTTTGCTGCTCAGATATAATTTGTAGTCGAATGACTAATATCCAGCCAAAAGGTTGATATCTTTGGAAATAATCACTATCGTACACAATCCTTCATCATCTCAGTAGTTTTGTCGGGTCAGTACCAATGTTTACGGAAATTTCGCGTGCATTTGTAAGTGGACTCCGTTGCATTTCGCCCAGAATATCGTCTTCGGAGAAACGTTTTCCCATGTCCTCTCTTCACTCATGGACAGAACCATTTTCGCTCAAAAGGTTGTACAAATTCCGAAATGTGTTCCGGTGTTTAAATCTACTCCCAGAGGATTCTGTTTCTGTAGTCCTGCAATTTACATGTCAGAAACTTCACAAAAAATCCCTGTCAGTGTGTTCGTCTTTTGTAAAGGTTAAGGGCGTTTCGGCTTCTGTGTGACGTAGTTCGGTTGGGGCTGGAGGTGATGCAGCGCGAGACTTGTAAGGGGCAAAGGGGTGGCCATCATCCCCTGACATTTATGGAATATTTTACTCTGGCCGTAGTGCAGTACATATAAGATGATCCTCTTGAAATTCAGATTACAGAAGATATGAAATGTACTCCATTGTTTAACTGCCTTTCTTTGGGCTCCTTACATTTTAATTAATTTATGTAGCTCTATTAAAGTCCACAAGGGGCTAAGTACAAGTTATCTTTGAATTTCTGACATTCCTGTGTGAGGAGAGAGAACTAAATGTGCTTTTAAATAATATCGGCTGAAGTAAATTAGAATGCTTTTTCGAGATAATTTTTTTTTCGCTATGCACCAAAATGCAAGTTTGTAAATCTCAACTAAAATTTCGAATTCTGGGAACATTTTGATGGTCAGCTCCAGTGTTTTTTTTATGTACATTAGGCAGCAAAGAATCATTAGAATGCTCAATGAAATGCGTTATTTAAGGCATATCCATGTTTTCCTGTAGTGCAGCCTTATGTTAACAGACGCATAATTCATGTCCTCCACATGACTGGATTCCGAGTTAGTCACAGCGCCATTGCTGTTGACATGAAAGTCGTATGGTTTGTGCAGACGGGCAGTTAAGTCCATTTCAGAGGAACGTAGTACTTCCATCTTCAGGATCCAAAGGTTGTGGGAAGCTAAAATCTCGCTGTTGTTTCATTTGGATGTCTTGATTTGCGCTTGCATTTACCCACTGCTTATTATACGTGAGTAAAAGTGGATGTTTCCTTACTCTGTTTGGAGTGAAAGTAAATTTATGATTCGCAATATTCTTTGTTCAGTTTCTTGTAAACGTTAAAGTAACGGACAGATAGATCGGTTATTAAATCTAGATGCATTTAAAATAAAAATGTTTGTTTTAATAATTAGGTAATTAAGTAAGCCTGAACTTAAGTCGTTTTGTGTGCCCGTAACTCAGATTTACTGACGGAGTCACTACATTTATAATATCCTTACTTGTCCACTGGCACGTCCTGTATGCCACTACCCTGTCAACATTCGCTGACTTGTGTACATTAGAAAGTTTCTTGCTGTGGATCATCCTAAATAATCACATTGTTCTTCACCATTGTGTTCAAATGTGTTCTTGAACATTGCGTTCACACAGTTTTATTTAATGTCTTAATATTACAAGCACACGAACATCTGGCAAGTATAAACTTTATATTGTGCATGGTTGCAGGATTCCGCCACTAGGTAGATGAAATCTGCGTTCTTCTGGCACGTTACGCAGCCTACCTTGGTAATTACTTACCGACGTTTCGGGACAATCTACAAGTCCCATCTGCAAGGATCAAGAATCCAAGAATATGAATCCAAGAAGATTCTTGGATTCTCGACCCTTGAAGATGTGATCGATAGTTTGTTTCGAAACGTCGGTAAGGAATTACCATTATACGCTGCGCAACATGCCAGAAGAGCGCGGATTTCAAATATGATACTGACCATGTTAGCTGATACATCAAGGCGTGTAAATAGAATGTAAATCAATCTGTATGCATTCTAAGCTTCAGCAATAGTTGGCGCCGAGTAACTACTTTACAGCTACCAACAATTTACAAATTATTTTTTTTTATGGAAGAGTTTGGCAGGATGTCAAGTTGTAAGCTTTTAAGAACCAGCACACTTCACGTATGTTATTGTAATTGTATCTTGCGGCTTCTTTATATTAGTCGCTTCCCCACACTTCAGTCAGGCTTTTCTGTAGATATGCTTCCCAGAACAATCGGTAATAAGAGCCGTGTTTTCATACCACACTTCATCACTTATTAAAGTTGAGATTACTTCATCACCCTCACACTAGACTTTTCAGCACCAAAATCTTGTTACCGAGTTCTTGCACTTTGAAAAATATTTTGAAATTCAATTTTCCTCTCGCCTTTGGTTGTGTCGCAGTGTTCTGGTACAATGTCCTGTCGAGCACACACTCCGTCTTTTCCATGAACTTTTCTGTTTCTGCGGCATAAACGAAGGAAGAGGAAACCGAAGTCTGGTGAATACGTTGATTGTGGAATCCTTGTGATCTGCCTCATACACTCTGAAAGAGCTGTATGCGATGACGGGTTGTCGTGGCGAATCAATCACACGCCAAGCTTTCACTTCTGCCGTTGCTTCTTTCAAATGGAATACCACAAATATTACAAAACTTCAAAAGAGTTACGTGTTTTTATTTGTCGCTCCATGTTCGATTATTTTTGGATTCTGCATCGACGCTATACAACCTGAGGTAGCGACAGCGTTGGAGATTACACTATAAATCGATAACAAATAAGTAAAATGTTCTACGTTAAATGATGAATGACGATTTACGTTACCAGAACACTGCGACACAACCAGATCCGAGACGACGTCGGGAAGTAGGTCTGGTTAAGGAATTATCAGCACTCCTGTAGAGTGAAGTCTCACCTGTAAGGTTTGGGTAATTCAATTTCTGCGTCGCTCTAAGAATAACTTATGTTCTCGATCTACATGTGTGATACCCCTGACTGAAATATTCTGGCACTTCACTATGCTTACCAGGTAGGTGGTGTGGTAACTGAAGTCACGACAGTTATTATCCCTATCCTTTCCAAATTATCTTTTAAATTCTTAAGAGATGTGATTGTTATTTAGAAATTGTCCATTGGCCAGATTAATAGCCAACAACATTTCTTAAATTAGTTTTCATTGCTTGCAGTTCTTTCATTTTATGTTTTAATTTGAGGATATATGTAGGTATTTGACGGGGATCCGTAATGTGTGATCCTAGACTCTTTTAGGGAACCTGTAAGCTTCTAAAATCTAGTGGCTTAATATATGTACGGCCAGGCTTAGCAGTAAGACTCCGAATTTTTCCCACAACATTATGTGTTTATGTTATTTCGTATAATTCTCGCCACAAACCTCGATTTCTTTCCCGATATAACTCTAACAGAAATGTATTTCTAAGGCACATCATATTTTCCCTGAAATAGGAAGAGGGTATTAAGGTATGAGTATGATATAAATTTAAGTCTTTAACTGGTTAATTTTACTGATAATTCACGCATTGCTTGTGTCTTTCGCAGATGACTTCTGACTTTACATTCGGTCTAGATTTTGTTCGTTATCCACTGACTCAGACTGACTCTTCGTCACGATCCCATCCCGGTAGGTTCTCTCTGTTTTCCTTCCAACTAAAGTAGCAAGCGCATCTAGCTTCTGAAACGTTTTGGGCTTTTAGCCTCAGACTCTCCTTCAGTGCCCGGAATAAGTCGCGCTTATTAGATTACACAGTCGTTAGAATCCTTTAAAGCAGAACATAGTCATTTTTACGTTCTAGAAACCTTATGTGGTAAAAAAATGTATTATTGGATTAGAGAAGGATATTGTATACGTAATGCAAATGATGTAGGGATCTGAAACAAAATTATGATCGAGTTGGAGGTGATATTTGGTCTGTCTGAGGAAACTCACGATAAACTAGACACGAGACACTAACAGACCTGGATTAAAATTCTGAAATTCAGTGCACGTGATCTGTGACTGTAGTGTCTTGGAATGATGATGTAACGTGGTGTGGAGGGGGCACAATGCAGTATTCCCTAAAACTCCATAAACGTTCCCACAAACGACAAATATGTGGCCCATTCATATTATGAGTTCTAGAAAATTGTTTGAACCCTGCAAGTAATTTCCATCCTCTCGCCTTTGCCATGAGCATTTGTCCTCATTTACGACAAGAGCTTGATGTATCGGAGTTCATGTGCTACCTCGGTTGACACGTACCGAGTAGCGTGGTGTCTGATTCGTATAAAGTCCCCGTTTGCAGCCCCATCGGGAATCTGTTACTTACAGTCTTGTTGTCCTGTGAATGCTCTTATTCTTGCAGTCATCAAACTATCATTTCTCAGGTCATAATTCGTGATTATTTCTTCTTTCGAAACTTAACCGACCTAGTTAATAAAATGTCTTTAATTAATCAGTAATCATCAAAATTTGTGACGTCGCTAAGCTTCCATCAGTATTATTCAGTGTGATGTTTATTTTTCTATGAAAGCACAATCTGTTGAATTGAATTTGAGTTTCTTAAGCAAAGAGGTTTAGGTAGTGGTCTTATAGATTATAACAGTGTGTAATATTAGAGGCTAGTAGCAAAGTTTTGAAAGAAACTGTCCTTTTCTGCCGATGTGGAGACAGCCAAATTACTTCTTTCGTGAAAAGAAACTGTGTTGTTGTTTGGACCGGTAAAGTCTTCTGCAATATATCATTGCATGATACTACATTACTTAACGAAAGTGGTACGATTTTGAAAGTTACTTACTGGTGACATGAGATAGTGACCACTTTCGGCGGAAGGCCTGGGACTGATTGGTGATGTAGGCCTATTTCATGATTATTTACCATGCCTATATCATGAAAGATTCTTCAGTGCACTGCAAACTTTGTGTTGATGGGTGTGGTCGTAGTTTGTATGAAATTATTGTTCTGTAGTTCTATGGCGGTTGACTAAAGCTACGAAAATTCCAGTGTGAGTGACGGCGTACAGGACGGAATTTAAAATCTAAGAAGTCATCTAAATTATTTTTGTAAATTCTTTCTTAGGAGAGGAATGTCATGTTCGAGCCCAGGAACGGGATCCTAACTTAATCAAAACAAAAGGTTTTTTTTTTTGTCTGGACCAACTTTGCTTGGTAACTGACATGTGACATTCTTATAAAGAAGCAAGTACCAATATGCGGGTCTTATTAAATCGTTTTCATCATGGCTTGACAGCGCCAGTGGGCCTAAACCTCCTGATTATTAGGGTTTATCGATTACACTCCGACACAACACACTTGGTGGGACTCCTCTGGAAGAGTGATCGGCCCGTCGCAGAGACCTCTGACAGCACACGACAATCAATGAGAGATCCATGCCCCTCGCAGAATTCAAACCGGCAATCCCACCCATAGTCCCCTTGCCTTACTCCGTCCTGTCACTAGTATCAGCCTTATGAAGAAATGCCCAAGTAAAGTTTCGTCTTGTTTTAATTTCATTAATACGGATTTTAGAAGACAAATCATTGAGGAAGTCAAATTGTATTTTCTGTAATGTTTAATGTCGATCCGAGGTTTGTGCTTGATATAAATCGTACTAGCTGGAGCATCAGCAGAAGATAAGCATTTTAAATAGAAACTCCCAGTGACTCCTCTATGCAGCTTTTACTGAACGTCCCGTGAAGCAAACTAGAAGAGGTTTATTTAGTATGAGCGATATATAGTGTTCTACATGCTATCTCAAAGTCTTAAATTATGTGAATTCCATAATCTTCGTATTCTTACTATAGACTGTGACTTAGGAAAGAGAAAAAAATACGAGGCGTTTTTGAAACACCTGTTTCGGATCTCTAGTAATATCAGACAGACTTCTAACGTGTCTGAAGTGAGGATCACTGTCTTGTAGACATTCCATTTGAACCAGTATTCGAGAGTGCATGTATGAAATATTTAACATCTGAATTGGTATACTGACTCGTACTGAATATCATTTCGTTGTCTCCTTCACTTTTATTTCTGACGATGAAAAATGAGGAAGTCCGTGGTGTTGTATAAATTTCCTCTACACCTCCTTTCCAACTGATGTCAGTGTACTCGATATTGGTTTGACAGTAGGGGATCCACCAGATAATAGTCTGTTTGCGGAGTTCTCCAAGCGACACAGAGAAAAAAAGGAGATGGAAGAAGAAACACAATTTTATCTGGTAGCGAGACATAGGTAAGCCCTACATCCTGGGGGTATACAACTAAAATAGTATGTAATATGGTCTGAGGTATTGGTATCCAATATCTCATTACCGACTTTTGGAGGAAGTTCCGCCGGGAACTCTTAGAACTCGCGTTTTTTTTTTCGGTGTGTTGATCTCAAGTGCGTGGAAGAGTGAGAGTATGTGTGAATTATGTTAGGGCGGTTGCTGACTTCATTATACAGAGTGCGAATGTGAGGGTGTTGTATGTGCAAGTGCAGTGCAGTTGGCTTTCTACTGAATGTTTTTCTCATATTTTAAGCTATAGACAAAATCGCACGTCGAATCTAGTCAAGACGGTGAAGATAAGTATGAGACTGTCTGTGAAGTGAGAACTCTTCTTATTTTCTTCTAGTTTGTGACATTGTACAGTCTTGTATGTACACACAGGCTTTTCGAAAAAATGCCCTTGTCTGTACCTTCAGGTTCAGAGGGCGTGGGACTAAAATTTTAAATATTTCGCAACAAAGATAAACGTCCAAAATTAACTTCACAAATATGTCACGAAAATACTAGATTTCAGAAGTGTTTCCTGCTACTCCACGTGTAATATTTTATGTTTCCATCCATTGTTTGAACACTTACATATTAAATGGAACGTTCGAAACTCTCTCTTCAACTCCAGGTTTCAGAATACTATTCGTTTTTCGCCTTAATGAAAGAAGCACACTGACGGTGTCTGAAAACTTGGTGTTGACGGGAATATTTGGACTTCGGAACTGAAAGGAGGTTGAGCACCCTCTTGGAAGAACTCGGCTCACGTTGGAAGAATTTTTATAAAATTTGATATTTGAATATTTTTCGAAAATCTCTAGAGAAATTACAAGTTCCATTAAAATCTGACAAGAATAACGGGTACTTTACCTGAAGACCAATACACATTTATGATCAAATCTCGCTCAACTGTTCTTGAAATGAGTAATGTTTCATATAAACTTTGCAGAGAAAATAAAAACAATTATTTCATGTTCAATAGCATTTTTTTTACAATCATGCTGTTTATGAGATTGTGTGTGAAAAATATTGTAGAGGCGGTTAGGCCACAGATGAGAACATGGTGCATGCGCATTGCATGCTGGATACCTAAGGCTACAAACACACTCTCAGAATATTTAATACTTAGTGCTTTTCCACTTCAGCAATGGTAGAACGAATGGGGCTCAATGTCATGTGTTACGTACAATGCCAGTCATGTTAAGAAGTAGTTACTTGGAGGTCAAATCATTGAGAATGACCTGGACGGAATGTATAGGATGTCCTTCGATATGTTCCCATCATGGCAGATTTATCGCACTGACGGCCTGTATTCGCCGGAGGATTTCCTTAAGGGCTGCGGTGCATAGGGACTTGTTAAAAAGGACATTCGCCTGCACACATGGGATATTTGAAACTTACTGTTTATTATTTGGATGGGAAAAGGCTGATAGACGTAAACATAGCTGTAAAGGTGCATGACATCACTAATGACAGTGATGCGTAAGTGTTATTGGGCGTGGATTTTCATTGATAAATACAAGGAAAAGAGTATTTTTTATTTTATATACTTTTAGAACATTTTTTTTTTATTTCTTTGGAATGGGAAGCAAAAGTTAAGCGTCTTTCTGTATGTTGTAAAATGAAACGGAATGAACATCAAGAATTTTGAGGAAGGGATGAAGTTACACCCCGTCTTTCGGAGGCTCTGCACGCCACGGGCCCAAAACAGTAACCGTAGCCTTCTGAGAAGTGGTACGTGGTCACTTTACAGATTACCCATTAAAGAGGTCATGACCCCCCTCTATCACTCTTGTTGTACCGCACACAAGGAACAACAAACCTTAAGGCATGTACCCGCAACCTACTCAGATCCGCACTCATTCAGTTTCAGAATCTTTCTTCCTTCTCCATAAGAGTACGAACGTCATCGTAATGCTCAACTGTGCTCCCGGTCGCTGCTAGGCAATAAGACTCCTTCATCAATTTTTGTAACTTTTTTTCGCCTAGATCTGAGTTTGGCTTATAGAGATGTTCAGAATCGGAACTTAGTCTGCTTGTTATTACAAAGGTATTATTCTGCATGTATTTAAGTTATGTTAATTAGATTTATTAACACGACATCTTAGTGCACGTTTCTTAGTATTATGCATAGTGCTGGTTGTACAAATAATCTAAAACATCCGGAGGAAAACTTTAGAATCTCGAAATTTAGTACAAAGAATCTGCTATTTTTACCCGAGACTTCATTAAATTACGTACTGAAATATCGGAGGGACATTAAAGAGGGCGGATATATTTGAACCGGTCATTTTGGTGAAAGGTTCAGTGACGTGGCAATTAAACATTCGGTTTCGTAAGAATTCTGTTAGAGGCACTCTGAGAATCTGCTTTTCAAAAGAAAAACCATGCTCCGTGGTATAAAGAAGCGATTTGATTGGCTATTTAGGAATATTGTCTTTGTCACTAAGAACGCCAGTATTGAAAATGTAAGTATTTGTGTCGAAATGTGTGCTTCGTGTTTCTGTTTTATTATTATTCTGTTGTTCATTACAGCCAATTATATTAATGCATGCAGTCACGAAACGAGCAACGCAATGAAGGTGACGTATTAAAATAAATGAAGGCACCAAATACATTTCTTTAGTATGTCTCATTATGACTCTCAGTAGTTTCTTTATTCCCCTGCGATTGCTTCCGTTTGTAATGTTCATTACCACAGTCAGGTTCCACATTCGCCGGCATGTAATTGTAGCAATAACAATAATCACTTAGTCATTAAACTTATCAACACCATCATCTCCCTTCTCCGAGCCACCAATCTACTCGCCATTTTCCTTCACCCTACTTACTTTAGATCAGATAATGAATAAATAAATACCGTCCGTACGAGCCACAACAAACCAAGTAGCACAGATAGCAATCGCGATTTTGCGGATCCACCTCTTTGTTCCTGAAACTTTCTTAGCATCTTTCCTGTTATATCTTGTCAATTCTTAACGGTGTGATCATTTTCTGTTCATAAAGAGTATGTACAGTGCACTACAGTGCAGTACAGTAATTCATATGTTAGCATATATAAAGACAATCACGCGAATACCTTGTTTCTAATTATATTCCGTAACATGTTATGGTGTTGTTATCCTTCTCTGCCAAATACAGTTTTAATTTTTAATTTCGATGTGAGAAAGAACTAAAAATATTTAAAGTAAATTAATTTCTTACAAACCAGTTATAAATACTTAAAATTGATTACGGCCGTTAGAACGCACATACTTACGAATTTGCAGTTCATAATCATCCAATAGTATTTCACTGTGTATACACTAGGATTTGACCTTAGAGCGAAGTATAATTTTCAACTGTGTATACCATAAGCTTGATAATTCAAAACTTCTCATACATTTAGATCATATTCCGACATGCTGCGGTGCTGGCCACCCGGGTGTTTTTAGAAAATTAGAAGCTATAACTATGTGGTTACAATATTGCCAACTATTGCTGGGATTCCTATAATTTATAAGACTTTCATCTATCATTATAGTGTGATCTGTACGGTAATTGATAACCCCAAGAATATTGCACGCCAGTGTCCACCAAGTTTTAAGTGATAAAGGACGCAATGTGGATTTTATTGTGAGTGCATAAAAAGACAAATAATTTTAACAGCGGTGTGTTAGCCTACAGGGTGAATTCCCTGATAATGGTGTTGGCCACTACAGAAACATGTCGGAATATTTATTTTATATTTATATTTATTTATTTTCTGCAATTGGGTTGTTACCCGGTGGCAGTGGTTATTTTACATGTAAACAAAACATGAAATTGGTTACTACTAGATTTAAGTCGGGAGGGCTACATGAGAAGCATG
>Ga0136643_10007753_pt1 | contig 15578 bp, 10 predicted proteins | sample TergutLab28metaG_FD_96883 | JGI IMG/M metagenome (GOLD analysis project Ga0136643, IMG submission 96883) | Labiotermes labralis P1 segment gut microbial communities from Petit-Saut dam, French Guiana - Lab288 P1 (version 3) (version 3) | ecosystem: Host-associated > Arthropoda: Insects >... | reverse complement strand
TGTGTGTGTGTGTGTGTGTGTGCAACTGGATTAGAAGAGGTCTCCAATTTTCAGTAGCATTTGGACACACACATCTATGCTTGATCCAAGAATAGTTTCACCATTTGCATTTAAATGTGGCTTTCCTGAAATGCAAGGTTCCTGTTATAATTTAATAATTTACAGTAAACTACTGTAATTCTCCAGCCTGAAGTTCTGATTTTTCCTATGTGTGAATTTCAAACCATATAAGCACATGAAGGAGTGGAGGTAAAGCGCCGCTCATTTTTAAACTTGGCACTGTATGGAGGTGAGTGATTATCTTCATGCTTTGGCTCTGTCACTGGGAGAGCCCCCACAGTACTTCCAGAGGAGGAAGCAGGTTGAGAACCAGAAGCATGTAATTATTACCTGGCGTGTCATTGTGTATGTTGCAGGGGCAATTATTGTGCTTGCTTTTCATGTACAGAAAGTCCCAGAAAAAAACATTCCAATATTCTCACCAATGGTATGGTCAAAGGGACACTGGCCTTAGTAAAGTTTATCATGACAAAAGGAAATACTTCATCAAACGATCACATGTTGATGACTCTGGGCTGGATGAACATGGTTTGATTTAACAAGGGCAGGTACTTATTTCCATATCTGATAGCTCTGAGGTTAAAGTTTACCTCCACTCCTTCATACATCTTCATGGAATTATGCTTGATTAAGCTCAGAATACATTTACTTATAGGCCTAACTTCCACACATGCTATATGAGTTTGTACATGTGTCAGTTAAGTTGGTGTAGTTACTACAAACTTACAGTTTGATTGTTGGCTGATGTTCTCAAATGTTCAAACATATTTGACAATGATACCACAAATTTTTGCAAGATCACCTTTCTTGTTTTTCCTCAAAAACATTATAAATCTTAATTTCTGAGGCCTCTAGAGAGAATGAATTTTTTTATTTTTATTTTTATTTTTGCCTTGGAGGAAACTTATATAGCAGTTTGACAGAAACAAACTACATATTTAGAAGGCCTTAGAAATCAAAATCCAGATTGTTATTCTGGAAAATACAGGAGGCAAACTTAAGTGGGAGTTAGAATGTGTTGCATTACTATGCAGTGTGCTTGAAACTGAAAGTTGAGTTACTCCACATTCTGCATATTCTGGCATATGATGGTTTAAGTGTCTTGATGGTGAAATTGATCCTTGATCTGAAAGAAACACATTCATAGCAGTGCAAAGGCTGTATAATATGCAGCAAAGCTTACACATTCTATTGTGTTAGGAACATTAGTTTTGTGAGTTGATACTAATAAAAGGCTTCTTACTTTGGATATAATTCTTAATAGTTGTTCTGAAACCTTTCTCATGATCTGTCCTGGGATACAAACATATGAAGTTGTCAGACTGTTTGTTTGCTCTGGCTAAAGATATAAATGTGAGTGCATATTTAATGTCCCAAGTGGTGACAAAGAAGAATGGTACCCTTGTTGAATGTGTATATATAGGTTTATTCTACTTCTACAACAAAATATTTTCATTAAATTTGGTTACCATTAATTAGCCTACTTACAGTTGGGTTGGTATTAGATAAGGGTGCATAATTTTATAACGTATTGACAGAATGAATTATGATTATTCTGATTCTTGTCCATAAGTTAAGTTATACATAATTATTCTGTTCTTAGAAGATTTAATCTACTGCTCTGCAGAAGAATGCATTGAAACCTGTACCTTGTGAACTAATTTGTAACAGAGGAAATCCTGGGTTTAAGTTCATTGCATTTAGACGGGCATTAATAGTGTGCACACAAGTGCAACAATATGTTTTACTGAAATTTCTTATTCATCTCCAGTTCTACAGTGTCCTTATTGTATCCCTCAAATACTATTTTTCAGTTTCTACTCTTATTTTGCCATGTATGTGGGCTACATTAATGTGATAAGTGAGCTAACAAGAAGTTATGGACAGTATTTGTCAAACAACATAATGAACTATATAGTTAAGCTGTGCTTGTTTACCGAATATTGCTAACCCTGTAGTGCAATACATTACACATTTTTTTTATTGGGGTATGTTATAATGAATTTCAGTCACTGAACCCTTTGGTCAGATATCTGTGTATTATGTTTCAGTTTAAAAGTATATAAGTTAGCATGGAATTGTTCTGTATAAAGTACCTATTTAGGTAATTATTTGTAAGCTGACTCGTGTTGTTCTTAATTTGACAAGATCCATGTTATATTTTTTAACCTACACTACCAAGCTGTTTGTCTATGTAAAAATCATTGCCCTTTCAGTTCCATACTCTTATTGATGGATGATGTTTTTGTTGTTGTTCTGTTGCCCTGTGGCAACTCCTGCAGGTCGCAAACGTAGATTAGGTTTTGGGCGTAAAGGCAAAACTTCATTTACCGTCCATAGAAGCGAAGAGGTTTTGCCAGACGACGTACGCCACCTGGTGAAACAAGGCTCAAGTGCGTCAAGTGATGGGGAGGGCTCACAGGATGGAGACAGGTTCGACAGTAACTGTCCTTTCCTAAATAACCCTTTCCAGGACCTACCATATCCAGTAGCCTGTCATAGATAACTGATAAGTTGACTGTAGCTGTCAGATAGGTTTATAAGATGTGAGGTTGTTTAGCCACTTTTTTATCACAGCAGATAGATTCTGATTAGTTTTCACTTTATTAGGAATTATTTTGTTCTACAGAACCCCAGTGTGTGCTATATGTAGCTTTACACTATACAATGTTTGTCACTTATCAGTTACAGAAATGGAGGTTGGTCTGGAATGTACCTCAAACTTTAAACCTATCACAGTGAATAATGAATTAATTTATTTCATTGCAGAAATTATTCAGTGGATTTTTAAGGTAATTCTTCTGAGTTTCCCTTTGGTTTTCAGGAGATGTTTCTATCTCATTATTCAGCTGAGGTTCTAAATACAGATTCAGAGGAGGTGCCATACACAGTATTGGGTAGAAGTTTATTTTAATTTGAAACTGCCATAATTCTGCTTCCCTAAATTTGCAGTTGTATTCAAAGAATGCAGTTAAAATGTTTGTCATTTGCAGTATATATTTAGTACTTTCAATAGAAATGTTGACCTTAACTGAAGTTTTATACTGAATCTGAAATAAAACTTCCAAATACTGGATCACAGTGAAATGCCTGGTAATTGTACTACTGCACACCAGCTGATCTTAAGTCCTGAGTGTAGGCTCTTTACGTCTCTGCATGATTTATGCTCATGCTGTGAAGTTCAGATTCACAGTTGCACATACAAAATAAAAAATATTGTGTCTGGTTTTATATTCTTATCAGTATTTCATATATAGCATACATGTCAAATAAAATGGATGGGGGTGGAAAGATGAGGAAATAAATTTTTAATTGTTTATGTATTTATTTATTTATTGTTCATTTACCTATTGAAATTGAGGATTTTGGGAGGAACCTATATGCTGTAGCTGAGATTATATTTAAAAAAACCAACACCTGATGGTGAATTGAGGACCGAATAGTTCTTTAAGGTAATCCGATCATTACGCTGAACTGTTGCATAAGCTGATGCCAGGTACACAGTGACCAGTTTTGTTTCTGCAAAGTCACTATGTAAGTCTCTGCAGAAAAAAAAAAAATTCTGTAGGCTGAATCTTCTTCTGTCCAAATGTTATACAGTTCTATTTTGTAATGGGAAGCTGTTCACATTGATACTAGTAGCTGTGACCATAGTGGTGACTGGTGGTTTGAGGAGGGAATGTGCGATTGGTCATGGCCCATTTTCAGTTATTATCCTGTAATATTCCTCAAGTGGCTAAGGAAAACCAAGAACCCGCTGGTCTGGATAGCCAGTCTGTAGGCTAGATCTTGAAAGTGGGACATAACAAATAAAATATTTTGCCTCATCAGCCGTAACATCTGGAGGTTGTGTCACATGTTTGGTAAATGAAATCAGGTCTTATAGAAAAAGGGTGTGTGAATGGGATAGAAATGGGCCAGTTCAGGGTCCAAGGTGGGATTCTGTAAACATAATGTTAAATATCTCTGTCCTGTAAGAAGGGAATATCCTCAATTATTGAATTACAATCAACACTCAAGGAAGTCCTTGTCATGGACATTTTATTCTGTTTGCTCTTCAAATTTACTTACTGCATTAACATTGAATAATAATAAATACAAAACTTATTTCACATTCAAAATTACATTACATGTAGCACAATTGTAAATACAGAACAACTGCAACACTGTGTACCCTAGAAACATGGTTTGTTTCAGGTACATAATTGTACATACCCAGCATAAAGGTGATAACAGGAATAATAATAATAATAATAATGCATCTTGTTATTGTTTGCCAAATAAAAGAATAAAAACCTTTTTTTGCAGCAAGTTTATTCAAATTTTGCAGTATAACACAACCTTATGGACAATAGTGGCAGCATTATCATTAAGTACTTTAAGTTTACATTTGTCAGCTTTCAATTATGAGTGCTTATCTACATCACAGTATTCGAAATTTGTAATAAATACAGCTGCAATTATTTGAGCATATCTAATATTTACTCCATTAACATCATTTGGTTACTTCCAGCCTGTCTCATTTTTGTAGTATTTTCTGTGATTAAACTGATCATGCCTTTATTTTAAATGTGCAGGTTTTGAAAGTTTGAAGTACTGTCCTTTCTAAATGCTACATATCCACTTACCTTACCTTTTTCCACTTCACTATTAATATATGTCCATCCTTGTAGTAGATACATGGGGATATGGAGGACACAATTTTACTGCCATTTAGCTAACAATGCTGTCTTTAGGGACAAAAGACATGACTGTTTTTGCAGTGCCCAGCTTCTGAAACCTCACTTCTTTATAAAGGTTCACAGGCTTTTATAATTGAAAATGACTGACATCACTTACACCAATTCCACATCCAACCATCCCATTCACTCTGCAAGTCTGGAGGAGTAAGTAGACATCCACCAGTGTTCACAGTAGTAACAATTCAAATATAACTAAGAATGCTTATTCCTAAATTTAATAAAATTTTCATCTTGGACAATGTATTACATTTTGTACTGAATGTTTTGAAATATGTAATTTTCTTTTTAATGTAATTCACTGATAGATGATAAATTTTATTCTTAATACTTTATTATAAATTATGAGGAAAGTGAATTTTATATTCATTGATTATACGTTTAAGACAGAGTTAATGTGATATTTCATGTTACGTTCTTAAAATTCGTAACATATGGAAAATGTTACAGAATTTTCGAATCCACTTATATTCAGATATCCATAACTCCAAAATATAGTGAGATATGTTCAGAAAATATTAAAATGTAACACATTGTCAGGAGGAAAGTAACTGTTAAATATGACTGCTTAATATGCATTAAGGTGCTTCTCCTCCTGGCTTTCCATGGTTGGTTAAAGTCACTATACATTGTTATACACATTTAGAAATGTTAGTAGTGGCAAAATGTAGTGGCTTTTCTGGGTGCTCTATTTATGGGCTGGTGATCAAAATTAGGTGCTGCTGGCTGTGCTGAATGTCCACTTCGCTACTTAACAAACATAGAATCAAGCATTTTGTATTGTCTATTGTTCCTGTAGTGTTGTTTATTTATGTAATGTATTGACCACAAGAAGCACTGTCTCAGTAACTTGCAACATTCTGTCATATTCTTTTTAGGTCAAAGCTGTGAATAGAATGCAAATCATGATCAGTAATTTGGAGGTACTAAGTTATGATAGCAAGTGACTAATTTCTTACAAAAGTGTAGTGTTTAATTTTGTGCTAATTGGCTAACATTTGATTTTATTATCATCATAATTGCTACTAAATTATGTTCTATTAATGCAACAAATCAGAGTTGCTTCAATTTTTAGGCATGTTTTCAAAGTTGCAAAAAGCAACTATTAGCTTTGTCATGTCTGTCCTACTGCATGGAACAATGTGACTCCCTCCCGGATGGGTTTTTGTGAAATTTAATACTTTAATTTTTTGAAACTCCATCGAGAAAATACTAGTTTTGTTAAAATCTGACAGGAAAAACAGGTACTTTATGTGAAGCCCTATACACATTAATGATAATATCTCACTCAGTTTCTTCGTACAATGAGAGATGTGTCAAACAAAAGTTGTAGAGAAAAAAACACATTCTTTTTTCAATAAATTTTTTCTGAAAAAAAAATATATATATATATATATATATATATATATGTGTGTGTGTGTGTGTGTGTGTGTGTGTGTGTATGTGTGTGTGTGTGTGTGCACTTCACCTTAATTCACCTTAATTGGCACTGAACAGAAGTAATGTTGATTATAACTTGACAGAATGTCGGTGACCTGAGTTGTGCTTCAGTGGTTTGTAATACCCAGGACAAGCAATTTATATATTAGCATCATATATAAGGGCATGCAGTGTAGTACCATGTAGGGAGCTATAGGTAGATCAGTTAGCACCATAGTGCTGTAACTTGAGTTTCTTGAGGAGAGAAGGAAAAATTATAAGCATCTTGAATCACCAGGTAAGGATTTCTTTCCTACCTATTTTTCCTGTCATATATTTTCCTTGTTCCTACTGGTTTTATTCACAATATCAATAACCGTGCTTCAAATAAACATACAGTATTTCATAAAACATGTATCATCATATCTAACAATGTCAGTGATGATTCTTCCTTCTTCCCATTTATGTGGCACATTTTCAGAGAAATGTGTTTTATTTAAACATAAATGCTGTCTCATTCCATACAATAGCCAGTATACTTAAATTGGCAAAAATTCACTTCAATAAGGTATGTGATAAAACAAATCTTGGCAAATGGTTACAGTCAATGAATCTATTTTAGTTATGAATGGTGCTTTTGATGAAGATGGAACAAAAAATTATTGATCATGACTAGGAGGAAATTTATTTCTTTTTTTTACCGGGTAGCTTGAAACATGTAGCAAAAGCAAGCTGTATATTCTGTACAGTTCTGTAGCAATGTAAAGTGCATATGACTGATATAATATACAGGTAACTCACTGGTTACCATTACCTATGTATTTATTAGTGCTGGTATACTTTATATGAATGCAAGGTGATCAGAGGATTCTCTGAAATCTGGAATTAAATTTCCAACATTTTTAATTATGTTACTCCAAAGAAGTTGCTCTTTAGTAATAAAAATACATAAAAAGAGTTTTGAGCTTTCAGTACTCTATTCATAATTCAAGAATACAATAGGCCCATCTTCATAAGCTAAGAATTGAAAGAAAGACCTTTGAAACTAAAAGTGCAAACAGCAAACATTTTTGGTGCAGAAAGCAGATTCTGAAATATGATACTGGTAGCTTATTACTTTTTGCATAATTAAAAATACCACATTAGTCTCAGATGCATGCCCTTTTCTTGATGCCAATATGACCTCACATCCCCTTTCCCCTGACATTCGCAACACTGCTGAGATGTTTGGAGAAGTTCACCATTATGTGTGAGTATCATTACATATGTCTCAGAAAAGCAAATGAGAATACCCTGCCAACAGAAATGAACTACATGAAAGAGTAGAGATCTTCTGCACTAGAAAACTATTAACTTGCAGAAAAATACATGTTTCATCAAAATTCATTTCTTTTTATTTTACAAAAAAATACATGTTTCATCAAAATTCATTCCTTTTTATTTTACAGAAAAATACATGTTTCATCACAAGTTATTTCTTTATTGTACCACATATATTGCGTGTTGCTTGCAGTGTAGCCTGTGCTTACATTTATGGCTGCATTATGCTATGCAGAATATATGTCTTGGGCTAAGACACAATAATTATTTTCACTAGATATTCTTGGCCTGCTACTAAATATTCACAATGTGAATTAAATTTAATATATAAACACAATTTTTGGGTTTTAAACTGGGCTGAAGTTGCATTTTTATTATGTATTCCAACAAATTTTTGCATCAGAGATAATATGAAATCTAAATTTGGAGTAAAAATTGAAAGCTTGTAATTATTTCCAACAGGTCTGCAAACATTCTCTGAATTTCTTTTTATCTGAATGGAACTTGATTTTCAACAGTTACATCCATAATTAGATTATTTATATTCTTTTACAGTCTGTGATTATTTCACACAGAAGTGTTCTCCCCTAATACAAAACACTGGGAAATATTTTATCTTGTGTGACACCTTTATATTAAAACCTGTAACAAAACACAGTGTATCAGAAGTGAAAGGCAAACATGTTGTTTTGTTTATTTATTATTTTACAGTCTCAAAAGTCTTGACCCTATAGTAGGTGTTATTTTCAGTGGTTAATGTGTAGTCATCCAGTATGAGCAAATGCAGTGAATTTACATGTGTGTGTATCTGCTTAGACAAAGTATGCCATGGAAACATGTAAATAATATTAGTATCTTTTTTTGAGTTTATGCCATGTTTGAATATGTGAAAAATTATAATAATTATAAAGCTAAACATAAATTTGTGGGATCCAGTTATTTGGCTGGTGTTCTCATTCGGTTGACTTGTAGAGGCTTGTTTCCCATACCACCCTGACTGCTTTTAAAGTTCATCCTGTATATTAATTTAACAGCTACAGAACCCATCTTCTGCTAACTATTTTGCTTGTTAAGAAAACACAAAAGTTTGTTTGTGTTATTATTTTCTTGGTTGTATATTTTCGTACCTGCAGAAGGTGGCACTAGAAACCGTAGCTCCCCTAGCAGCAAGAGTATTCAGCGGTCACAGGAAGTGGTTCCACCACTGCGATGTCACAACAACCCCTTCGTTGCGCCCTCCACAAGCCACCACCTACCCTCTAAAAACTTCACCACTGGTGAGGTTGGTGCAAGCAGTCTCAACAGCATTTCTAGTTCAGAGGGATCCACGTAAGTAACACAGTCATGACAGTACGCCAGGAAAAAATAAATCAAGACAAAAACAAGACAGTATGAGAGCAGGGAAAAATGACAAATTTGGATTGGAACATGACTTCTATATTGCGAGCGTGGATCCTCAATAATTAGGATATTGACATTTATGCACTTGAAAGGTCGTGATATAATTTCTTCTCTTATAAACTGTTTGTCTGCAGCATTACAAGGAATGTTAACTAGTATGGAATTCAATAACCAGGTATTCCAGGTTCACCACTATTGTGCTTTCATTTTGCAAGTTCCTTGGGGCAAAGCAAACTGAAAGATTATATTCAGATTCAGTTTTTACACTTTACTTTATTGGCTGGTTTGAATATTCATCAGCAACTAGCTTCACCATCACACTTGCAGATATTAAGCAGATTAAAGTGAAGTTAGGTTGCTTTCCTGACAGACTGTACTGATACAATGCATTATCTCAATGCGCACAAGAACTTGCATCCCATCTTATCAATATACTATGCTCCAACTTACACAAAAAAAAAAAATTTGCTTGAATTATAAATAATTGTGTTCATTGCAGTTATTCAGAATTGTTTATTTGTGCTAGATTTGTTTAGCTTATGTTCTATTTTAGTATGAAATGGGATGTTCATACCTACAAGTGTGAGTGTAAGTTAAGTGTAATAAATGCAGAATCAAGTCACTTTCTTTAAGTTATGTTTACAGGTTGCGCTGTGTAAAAATAAATAAAAATGAGATACATTACTTGTCTTTAGTGTGTACATTTTGTTTAGTCTTCAAATGATAGCGTTTACTTATAACTGTTTATGAAATTGACAGCCTGCATTCTCACAGTATTAGGATTTGAGAGTAACGTTTATTGCTTGTTCATGGGTTATTTAACAGCACTGTATCAAGTGTGGAAATTATGTAAAATCAAGAATAAGCTGTATAAAGTACGTAAAATTAAGTGTCATATGATGAGACTATCATGTATGGCAAAATCAGTCATGAACTGGAGAAGAAGTGGTTGTACCCTTTTTAAAAGTATGTTCTCTGATTTAGCTGAAGGGTTTGAGGAAATTACTGGAAGCACAGTCCAGAAAATCAGTGCTGCAGCTAATTAAATCATTGGCATTATGCCACCTGTTTAGCAGTATATCAAATGTTATGTATCAGCATATTTATTTCATTTATTAACTCCTTACATTTTTAAAATAAGGTAAATCTGATTTTAATTGTTTTCATCATTTGCTGTGTACACATTAATACCAAAAGAATACCACTGAATGTGCAATGAGAACAAACAAGATTTTGTTTTCACATCTATATTTCCTACATATTATGGCTGCATTCAGCCATCTTCAGGGAATAATGTGATACGGCTAAATTGTGACTCACAATTTATAGGTTTAAGGGCTTTCAGCCAAATTGTGACTCACGTTTTAGACATGTCCCAACATATTTGGTGAATGTGATGGGTGGAATAGCTTGTCACAAAGGGCTGGTATGTTCAGGTATATGATATGCATAGGAGACAGAAAACATTTAACCGCATGCATGACAGCACACATTTGTAACAAGAACACACATAATTATTTTTTAAGCTCTTGTGACCATGCATCATGAACGTAGGGTGAAGAGAGAGAAACCAATAAGATGCAACTAATCTGATGTTTATTGTCAAACATCTATCTCAACATGTTTCAGGCATCATTATGCCCATCTTCAGGAGAACAAGACTGTGTTCTACTGCATATGGTGTTCTGCACTGTAACAAGAGGGGAAAAAATCGTAAGATGTGAGAGCCGTAGTGTCTTTGTGTGGAATAATGAGTTGTTAACATAGCCGGGATTTCGTGTGTATATGTGTATGCCGTGGTGTTTAATTGGTATCTAATCCGTACATCAGCCAACTAGCCGGAGCCTAAAGCAACGCTACAAGGAGCACACCCGCTACATCAAAAGTAATAACCCGCAGTCTGCATATGCTCTCCATATCCGCAACAATCAACACGAATATGGTCCCATAGAAAAAACAATGACCCCTTCAAGCCCCTCAAGAACACCTCCCTATTAACCCCATACAAACATTTCTTTATACAATCACTCCACAAAGCAGGAAGGCTCATTTCCGAACAAAATCCTGGTGAACCTAACCCACTGCTCCAGCTAGCCATCAACTCCTCCTATCCTCCTACATGATTCGGCTAGTCAAACAGTAACTTTCACACAGTTCACATTCAAGTTCCACACAACCACAGCTAGCACAACCAGGTATGTACTCGGTCTATTACTAAATCACCACCCCCTTCTATACTAACACAACCTGTACTCACCCCACCCATCACCAGCACACTCCCCCCTGGCTGCACCTAATAATACCTACACCACACACCTCTCATCAAGCAGGCGCAACACATACATCACAACACCCACACCCAATACACCAGATCTGACAGACATATGGATTAGATACCAATTAAACACCATGGCATACACATATACACGCGAAATCCCAGCCATGTTTACAAATCATTACTCCACACAAAGACACTATGGCTCTCACATCTTACGGTTTTTTTCCCCTCTTGTTACAGTGCAGAACACCATATGCAGTAGTACACAGTCTTGTTCTCCTGAAGATGGGCATAATGATGCCCAAAACATGTTAGATAGACGTTTGACAATAAACATCAGATTAGTTGCATCTTGTTGGTTTCTCTCTCTTCACCCTACACATAATTATATTGGTTCATTTGACAGTAGTGATGTCATTGCTTACATGGACAGTATGGCATATGGTAAGTGTATCTGATGACTGCATCATGTGGATGGTGTATATAAATTAACTACAAGTTTTGCTGGATACGTGATGATTTCTGGTATTGTAAATTTTACAATTTTGTACTTTGTATTGTTTTAATTTACACAGTACATATGTTTACGACACACTGAAGTTTTATGCATATGTTGACAATATCAAGCCAGTAGTAACACTATTTCCTTGTCACATACATATTCACTGAAGAAGGCTGAACTTGACTGAAACATGTAGGAAATGTTTATGTGAAAATATGATCTTATCTGTTCTCAGTATACATTTGATTAAACTGATTGTATATTAGTAAGCCTTATTTCTTCTATGACAGTCACGTATTATTGGTCATTTTACAAGACTGTTATGTTATATATATTGTAAATATTTTGTATCACTTTACATACTGCAACTCCTGAACTTTTTTTTTAATTCATACTTCACCTACTGCATGGACAATTACTTCTGCACATTCTTACAAAATATACCTCATGAAAACATTGTGTGTTTAAAATTTCATACTCAGTATTGAGAAGAGAGTGTGAAGTTTCATTCAGTTATGGGTATGGAGAAATACAATATAATAGAATAGATAAAGTATGTGTCATTTAAGCATGTTTTATGAAGAAGACATTTCCTGTTATACAAGTAGATAATGCATTGTAAGAAGAGGTTTATCCCTCTGCTGAAGAACATTAAAAACATTAATTTCTATATGTGATAGAAAAGACTAGTTATCTTTGTGCTGTGTCCACCATAACTCTTCGGAAGAAGGACTCTCATTTACTTACAGAAAAGGAGGCTGATTTGGCCTCTTGAGGCATTGTAAATGTGGTGGTGGAGACAAGTATTGTAACATTACTGGGCGTATTAAATGAAATATAAAAGTCCTTTAAATTGTATGGAACCAAAATTAAGGGGCTATTAAGTGATCAGTGATAATTTAAAAAAAAACATGTTTTTAAGTTGCTATTTAATTTGGAACATAATATTTGAATGATAAAAGTAACAGATCGCACCCAAAATTATATAAAAATAATATTTTCCCATTAATTTTGACAAAATAACTTTAGTAAAAGTAATGCAATTTTACAGTAGTATGTAGTATAGTTTTTTTTTATAGGTCACCACTTTTATCTACTGTCTGAAGTTAATACATTAATCCCTCCTCTCTGCTTCTTCCATGGTTGAATAGGTGTTTCAGCTTGCATGCTCCTGCACTGTGCTTGCTGGCTTTTGCTCGCTTGTGTGGTTAGTGTTGCTATTTAATATTAGATTATATAAGATTTCCTTTATGACCAAAATCATTAATGTTAAAGCGATTTTAGCATGACTATGTTTTTTTTATCATGTTTGTAAGCTCTAATTGAATACTTTATCTAGTTTGGTTTCAGGATCAGTGTCAAGCAATGAGACCTTGAAAGACACTCCAGATGTGAGTCAGCAAAGCTGAAATGTCTTGAAGATTTTGTTTTAAATAATCTTGATACAAAGAATTTTTTTAAACTTTCCATATGGTATATTTTAATACCTAAATTTTGAAATGAATTATATTTGTATGTTCTGAAACATTCTTAAGGAGTCTCAGTTTATGGTGTCATAAATTTACACATTACTTCATAAAGCAAAATTTGCATAAATTTTCATTGAGGCATGCTGTTATTGGCAGTACGTTTGGTTTTGTAAGAAGTTCTTAGAAATCTTCACCAGCTGCAAGTATAAGAAGGAATTAGAAAAGTGACGCACTTTTCCCCAGTCTTTGGTGTTCTATCATAAAGTCTGCATCTTCCAAAAATAGAGTAATGTGAAGTGCAGATGTGTATTTTCAAAGGCTGATGAAGTGCAATTGTGTTTTTGTTATTTTTCTGGTACTACTCTGTAATAATGCTGACAGTTAGACTTTTGGATTACCTTGAAGTAATATTGAAGGAATGTATCAAAACTTGTTTCCCGTATGAGTCAAAAAGAGTAAATGCTTTTTCTGGTAATTATATTTCTTATTTATAATAATGTCTGATGAAATGAATATTCTGATTATGTTAAAGTGATAACGACAAAGGTAGGGTCCCAAAACTCAGATTTAAAATTCGGAATTTTAACTCAGTCGTTCTAATTTAATTTTATTTTTATGTGATACTTCGTTTTGACATCTTTCCATTTGAAACTGTGTCAATAATGAACCATTTGATTTTAATAAATTGTTGTTTGTTATTTTTTATCTGTCTGGAATGGCTTCAATTAGTTGACTTTCAATGTAGAAATACAAGTTCTCATACATGAAAATAATTAATAAGACTTGAATCCCACAAAACTTTACCTTGAAAGTTAATATCTTTTTTTGGAAATAAAATACAGACCAAAAAGAAGGAACACTGGTTTTGCATTGTTTAGCAGTGTGATATTGTATCATGTATCAAAGAGTAAAGTACACTGATCATTGACATTGTTTAAAATTAGTACATCAATATTTTATTTGTAATGTTATTCCCTGTTGCTGATAGACTTTTTTTTTTGATAAATTTGCTGACATTAGTGTAACACAAATTGAAAGTAAATATATAATCCATATGGGTGATAACTTTTGTTACATTCCCTTTGGTATGTTCCTTATGTCAGATTTGCTGGAACAAAATCTGCCTGATTTTATTTAGCACTCTTTCACTCTTTATCTGCAAATAAAAGCACTTTTTTGTGTTTTTCTTTATGGTTTAATAGTATCAATTCCATTGTACCCTACCTTGACAGTTGACAGCTGACATACTGCACAAATTGCCCTTTGAAGGCTAACAGTGGGCAGTTGTTTACATATTAAGAGTGTGAGTTTGTATATTGAGTCTTCCATATTCTCGTGATAGACTGTCTCATGTCTAAATGTTGTTATCACTGGATGTTCTGTCTGTATGTTTGTGTGGTATTGTAGATACACTGATCTGCACTCCAGGAACAGAGAGCATAAGATCTGCAAGTTTCTGTTAAATATCTTTAAGATATTAGTATTAAAGGTACTCGTAACATCCATTCACACACACACACACACACACAGAGTAGATTAAGTTTTCATGCAGTTTTAAATTGGAGCCTTGTTTCCAGAAAGTGGAGACTTCCAGACCAATAATGTCTGTCTTCTTCAGTACCTGTCAAATAAATGGAGCCACTGTAAAAATTTAGCTTGAGATCACACTAAAATTAGTCCCATCATGAACATAGAGTGGCAACTGCATGAACTGAAATTCTCTACTACGTTATTGTTAGATTTTCTAAACATAACACTTGTAATAACTTAGTGACAATGTAACCATTTTCTCAAGTATAATACTTTTTGTATGATCTAAGTTTAAAAAGTGCGCTGTTTTAAAATAAAACATATTAACTTGGCACTGCTACAAAGTATAGATTTCTGTTTTGTTATCAGTGCTGGAGCTACGATATATAGACATCTGCAAGCATGACTGGTTATAGAGATTTTTGTTTTTCATGTTATACTGCAGTAATTTTAAATATTAGAAATATGGTAACTGATATAATGAGGTTTGGTTTGCATATTTGGTTACATAATCCATGAATCACTGTAACAGTTTCATGAAATTTGTCATGGAGTTATGTTACTAGTGGATGCTACAAATGCTTAATAATGACATTATCAAATCTCCTGCACATAACATTATTTGAAAGTTGAAAAAACTAAAAGTTTGGAACTAGGCTCAGTCTAGACTGCATGCACACACACACACACACACACACACACACAAATTGCTAAAGCTTCAGAGACTGTGTGTGGTTACTGTAGGTGTTTCTTACCAGGCAGGGGGGGGGGGGTCTTTTAAGAAATGTTGTAAAATACAAAAAAAAATAACTGAATTTGGGCAGGCAGGCACACACACACACACACACACACACCCAAAC
>Ga0136643_10007752_pt1 | contig 15579 bp, 12 predicted proteins | sample TergutLab28metaG_FD_96883 | JGI IMG/M metagenome (GOLD analysis project Ga0136643, IMG submission 96883) | Labiotermes labralis P1 segment gut microbial communities from Petit-Saut dam, French Guiana - Lab288 P1 (version 3) (version 3) | ecosystem: Host-associated > Arthropoda: Insects >... | reverse complement strand
TCCCTGAGGATGGTTACATATAGTAACCGAAACATGTAGGAGTGATCAAAGATTTTAATGTGTTATATTTTAATGTTTTAAAGTATCAACATAAATATTAATTGACATATATGTGCATAAGTTTGTTATAATGAAAAGTGAATATATATCAATATGCACGGTGAGACAATAAAAATAAAAAAAATACATATACTACTTTCATAGTTCCACGTTCTGTTGTTGACCTATCAGGAATAAAACTATTATGCTGCATATAGGTACGGTAAGCGCAGCATAGCTCAGTAAGTATGGTTGGTGACCGCAACGCGAGTGTCAGCAAAGCAGAGCGCGCATCTGTGTCCGCCATCTACCGGCCGCTTCGCTAATTAACACTCAAGACCGCTGATTTCACACTGCGGACCACAATTACAACACCTACAGCCTTCGACCGGTATATCCGAAGTCCGTATATAAGAGGTCCAATCATAAGGGAGACTACAGTAACAATAATGTACTGGAATAACGATTTCAATGGAAAATACTATGTTGCAGTCGGCCCAAAATTGTCCAGACCGCCCGGGGATCGGGATTACGGGGGTCCCGATTACCAAGGAACCTCCCTACCTCCTTCTCACCCAGTATCAGTCCCTCCTACACCAGGCCCCCTGGCGGCTGCAGCTCCAGGGACTCATTCTCACACCCTTGCTTAACAAATTCAAGACAATAGAAGGCAGAAACGGCAATACAGGCAATGTACGTATACCACAAAGTTAAGGCGCGTTCGTGCAAATATTGTTGCAGAGGAAAAGCAATGAGTATTACACAAACTATTAACCAGCATGCAATTTGCATGCGCCATATTGTCATCTGTGGCCTGCCTCACTCTACAACATTTTCTACATTATGTCATAAACGGCACGATTTTTGGACGAAAAAAAAGTTACAGAATATAAAGGTGGTGTTTTGAATTTCTCTACAACTTTTGTCTCATATATTTTTCATCTATGAAGAAATGAGTGAGATATTATCGAAAATGTATATTGGTCTTCACGTAAAGTACTTTCTTGTCCAGTTTCAATGAAACTTGAACTTTCTCGACATATCTTCGAAAAAAATACTCAAAAATCAAGTTTCATGAAAATCCGTCCTGTGGGAGCCGAGTTGTTCCGTGCGGACAGACGGACGGACGGATGGGCAGACGGACAGACAGACATGACGAAGCTACTAGTCGCTTTTCGCGAACGTGCCTACAAACGTGACGGTCAGAAAATAAGGGTCCACGAAGTTTAACTCTGACAGCAGGGGGTGCGTGAAGAGTACTCTCAGACGGAAAGGAATATGAAATACTGCTGCAAGACCACGGTCTACGTGAAATATCACTCCGAATACACAAGGTGTACAACGTTTAGACAAGTCGTTCTACACGGACATAAAATAGGCAGAAAGAAGAAGAATTACTTGCCGGGATTAAAACCCACTTCTCACCTGTTAAATCCACCAGTATTACGCACCAGCAGAGGCATTCCAGTCACAACTTACCTGAAAAAAAAAGAAAGATAAATTCACATTGCGGACCAGAGTTCGGATCTCACACTGAACATTTACAGGAATCTGCCTTACACCTTCTTCATACTTGGGGCGTCACGAAATTGACGCTCTAAAGCGAGAACAGCTACCCTAGTCGAGGTTCTTTGTGCTTCTCTCCTGGCCAGCGCTGTGACAGTAACGGCACTCCCCACCGTTACGTTGCAGAAGTACCGGCACACGTCGCAAGTGAGAAAAAGATAAAATCCAAAACTCCAACACAATGGAACATGATCGGCCGCAGAATGACCGCCCCCCGTCGTCACAGTTATCGCCCAACAGTACTCCTTCGCCACCTTCGTTTCGTTACGCTTCCATAAGCGGAACGCAAAATTCGGCACGTTTCAAGAATGTTATTACAGTAGAACTCCACTTATCCGGACGTTGGTTATCCGGATCGCCAATTATTCGGATTGGCTTGGCCCTCCGGGTACATTTGTAGAGAATTCTTCAAAACTAACTTGCCTTGAAGTCACCGGTTATCGGATTAAGTACAGTACACTGCTATGGCTTCTAGAACTTCAAATCAGGCATGGTCGAAAGATTTAGACGCAGGTACAGACTGCAACTAGTAAGAGCCGAAATTCAAACTGCCAATGTAGTCTATTTTCAAATAAAAAATCCAATTATCCAGATTTTCTGCACATCTGGACGGCTAACCGCCCCAATTAATCTGGATAAGTGGAGCTTACTAAATTTCAATTTTTAAATATTTTTAATTTCGTAAGTCTGAAATTTCAAAGTCGGGGGAGTGTCTATTCAAAACTGGACATAAATGCTTCCTTGATTATTCCGTTCAGACCACCATTCACTGCTATCGAGTTGCATATAACCTATAAGACTGACACAGCGTCGTTAAATTAAACAAGAACGTAAAAAGAGATAAGCTTTAAGCTTCCTTTCAGCAAGTGTGTGATGAAGAATGGCTTACGTGCCTTCCGAAATTGTGAAGTAAGCCGGTTTCAGCAATTATGTGATGGAGGTTGGTTTATGTGCCTTCAGCAAATGGCTGCGTAGTAGAGTAAGTGCGTTTAGCAGCTTATGGTGTAGGATGGAAAGCGCCTTCAGCAACTGTGTGACGTAGGATGGTAGGCGCCTTTGGCATATGTGTTGCTTAGGATGGTGCCTAATACGTAGGATGGTAATGCCTTGAGCAAACGCGTGAAGTAGGATGGTACGTGTCTTAAACTTAGGATGGTACGTGTCTTAAACTTAGCAGGTACGTGTCTTAAACTTAGCATGGTACGTGTCTTAAACTTAGGATGGTACGTGTCTTAAACTTAGCATGGTACGTGTCTTAAACTTAGCATGGTACGTGTCTTAAACTTAGCATGGTACGTGTCTTAAACTTAGGATGGTACGTGTCTTAAACTTAGGATGGTACGTGTCTTAAACTTAGGATGGTACGTGTCTTAAACTTAGCATGGTACGTGTCTTAAACTTAGGATGGTACGTGTCTTAAACTTAGGATGGTACGTGCCTCCAGCGTTGGATGGTACGTGCCTTAAGCAAACGTGTGATGTAGGATGGTACATGTCTTAAACGTAAGATGGTACGTGCCTTCAGCGTATGATGGTACGTACCTTCAGGAACTGTACGATGTAGTATGTTACGTGCCTCCAGCAACTGTGATGTAAAATGGTACGTGCCTTCAGCAACTGTGTGATGTAGGATGGTAGAGTCCAGTTGAAATGTGATGGCACACGATGACGCACGGGAGGGGAAGTGAAGGGGAAACTGGCGAATGGAGTGGATGGCCAGTACTCTTCACACTACCTCGGAACATGGTGTATCCAGAATTACTATCGCTGATGCGCACACCTCGGTTGCCAGTAGTCGACTGAACTGACGCCCCCGACGATTTAAATGGCCTCGTCCGTTTCGCCGAAAGATGAAATCTGGTTTGTGCGCGTGTGCCATCATATTAGAAACGCAGTCTACGTGCCTCCACGGGAAACTGAGACATATTTCAAACACTGTCAATTCAGACCGAGGAGTTCCCTTTGGCAGAAAATGTTTCCTTGGAAGAGACAAAGTATGTCTGACACACACAAGTCTCCGTATGGTGCAATGCTGTTATCTACTGTGCACATCACACTTGATCACATAAATTTAAAACAAAAACCAGCTCTGTACATTGGTCATTAACAAGGACTTCAATATAATACAAATGGGGACACCAAATGCCTTACGTATATTGCTCTTCAGGCGCGTTCGCAAAATTGCAAAAAGCAACTATTAGCTTCGTCATGTCTGTCCGTCTCTCCGTCCGCCTGCATGGGCGAACTTTGATGACATTTGACATTAGTGTGTTTTTTTTTCTGAAAATCTTCCGAAAAAAATTCAAGTTTCGTTAAAATCTGGCAAAAATAACGGGTACTCTACATGAACACCAATATACATTTTTCGTCATATCTCGGTCGGTTCCTCTTAGAACGAGGAATGTTTAAGACAAAAGTTGTAGAGAAAATCAAAACAGGCATTCACATCCAATAACTTTTTTCCCCGCATATTGTGCCGCTTATGAGACAATGTGAAAAAATATTGCAAAGCCGGACAGGCCACAGTTGGCAACACAATACGGGGCATGCTGGATAACTGAGGCTAAAAACACACACTCAGAATACTATTACTTATTGCTTTCCACGACAACACTGGTTACGCGAACGTGCCATGGCATTATGTTATAGGTACACTGATTATCTTGTTATTATTCAGTTTTCGTATACTATTGTGGTTTTAATACACGATAACACAGCCTTTTAAATAAATCTACATTCGCCATTGATAGAATTAAAGTGGCGCAAAGTGTCGGAGATTCAGTTTAACTGAACCTCACAGGTTTTAAAGGATTAACAGTAAACAAGAACAAGGTACTTCCTTTTTTGTAATCTTTTTACAAACAGGTCTTTTGTAATTATTTTGGTACGTATTACACAGTATTATTCCGTTGTATTCGCCGTACCATCTCCCTTCAGGCTGTCCACTTCTTGTCACACATTCTGACACACAGTATAGTCTGCGAGAAAGGAAGCCCTGGGTCTGCGGTTGTGAACGAGAAGCGGCAGCCTGCCAAGTGCCTGCCTCGCGGTCAGTCGGTCAATATAGACAAGAATTGATCATACTAGCTCCAGCCGTGCACCAATTCATTATTCGTTATTACCTGCAATGTGTCGTCAAGTTCTTACTTTAACTTTGTGCGATAATTTTCACCCACATTCACTACGAAATTGTCATCACCCTGTCAACCACACGCCGAATACCACCACATGCAGTAGCCCAAGCATTACGACCGGGTTCACCTTCTTGTCTTATTAATAAAACATGGCGCGGACTTTACTTAACACTTGTTTCGTTACACACTCTTATCGGCATTTCAAATTTCCCCTCTACATGGGGAAGCGCGACAGTTATAGAACAGCCCATGGCAGACGCCGCTGCTGTCCGTCAACTGCACTAGCATGTCTCCAGGTGACAGCGCACAACATTGCATCTCCAGACCGTTAACTGCTACGCATTCATTTGTTTCCTGATGGCTCCGTTTGCTCTGTTCATTACTCTTAAATTGCGTTTTATCAGCAACTCATATCCGACAACGAGGTTTACGTTATCGCAACTGGTAATAACATCAGGAGGACATGTAAAAGACCGCATTTCTTAGGGGTGGAAGTGACTTCAGATTTTGTGTCAAACATAGCCACAGTACTGAAATACCTTGCTCAGAAAAGACGGGCGCACCGGTTATGGGTGACGGAGTGAGTGGATGGTAGATCAGTTGGGTTGATGGTTTGTTTGTTTTTGGCGCAACAGTCCTCAGTGGGCGAGGGCCTCCTCATTCACGAGGTTTCTAGGTAACACACAACAAAGCATCACAATCTGTAGGACTCCTCTGGACGAGTGATCAGCTCGTCGCAGATACCTCTACTTGTCAACACACAACACTCACAACAGACAGACATCCATGCCCATTCGAACCCACAATTTCAGCAGGCGAGCTGCTGCAAACCTACACCTCAGACCACGAGCTCAACGAAATGCGGCTCCATGTCCTGCGATTCATTGTCGCTTTCTTTATGCACTAGAGCAAATTTGCGTGTCAGTATTTCAAAGGAAGATCGATCGATGCTCCTTATTCACATTTCATAAGCATACGATCACTTCTCACTGCACATTTCACTCCATAGTTCAAATAAGTTCCATGAACGAGACACAACATAATAACAAGACAGGCACTGTACGTGCAACGTAACGTTGCTGCTCGTTCGTGCAACCACTGTTGTAGTGGAAAAACAATGAGTATTACACAACTTGAGTGCATGTATTGTAGCTCTAGGTATTCAGCATGCAATATTTTTCCACATTATCTCATAATCGGAACGATTTTCGAAAAAAAAAGTTACTGAACACAAAATGTGTGTTTTGATATTCTCTACAACGTTTGTCTGAAACATTTCTCATTCTAAGAAGAAATGAGCAAGATAAGACAAAAAAGTATACTGATCTTCATGTAAAGTACCCTTTATTCTTGACCGATTTTAACGATTCTTGAATTTTCCTGACATACTTTCGAAAAATCCCCGAATATCAAATTTCATAAAAATCCGTCCAGTGGGAGCCGAGATGTTCCATGCGGATGGGAGGACACACATGAAGAAGCTAATAATCGCGTTTTCGCAATTTTGCGAACGCGCCTGAAAAGCAATGAATTGTGCAGAAGTAAGAATAGCAACCGTCAACCGAAACTAACTTTTTTTACATATTCTAAACATTACTGCAACACGTTTCGGCTCAAAAGCCCAATGATGGCCCTTTAAATTTGAGCCGCTACATGCTGCAGTAAAATTTGCAACCACGAGCTGTTGTGATTGGAGATTGCTATTCTTAATTCTATGTAGCTTCATCACAACGGAATAATTGTGACTGAACTGATTTTGACGAAACTTGGTATATGTAATTTGATATCTGCCCCGCTAGTTCGATTTTGTTACCATCACACAAAGGTTAAAAGAAATTTATCGTTACTAATGCATGCTGCAATGTGCAATGCATTTCTTCGGAAGCTCACAATGCGCGTCGACTGAACCCAGGAGCCCCAATATAAAAATGAGGCACATATGGGTTCACTCACTCACTGAACACCATGGCCTTCACTAAGCAGACACGTGACCTTGTCGGCCGAGTAAGAAGCACGTGCTGGAATGTAAGCTGGAAGTGACCATCTGGTTGAGCACGCGCCATGGTCTCAGACATCTTGCCGTCCATTGACTTGGGGCATCAGAACAACTAGCTTCCTTCAGACAACATTCCTACCCCAAGACAGTCCATTTGGCGTCTGTCACGAACAAATGCCGATAGCTAAGTTTCCCTTCAGTCAATTATTCTACCAATGCTCCGTAATCATGCAGCTATCATCTGGGCCACTTACAATAGCCTCATTAGCTGCGGCAGTAGAGAGGGTTCAAGTACCGCGTATCAGCGCCAAGGAGCAAGACAGGATATGCGTGACAGAGGGCTTCCGCCGCGATGCAGATGAGATTTGCGCTCTTCTGGGATATTACGCAACTTAGAGTGGCCTGCAGATGGGACCGATACTTACCGTTGAAGGTGGGACCGACAGGGTTTCCCGAAACGTCAGTACGGAATTACCACTGTACGCAGCGTAATATCCCAGAACAGCGCAGGTCTCAGAATAGGAAATACGAGTATATGTTCAGCGTACTAGAGGCCCATTTGGATCTTTACTGCCTCGTCCCTTCCCATATGGCCGCACCATTTATTCCACTGCTGTCACAGATTTTGTTCTTCACCGTTGTTCTGATGCGGATTCTGGAGGCCGCGCGCTCTACGGCGAAGGTCTGCGGCCGCTCGCTTGCTTATGATTTCGGATTGAAATCCCGCCGCGGGCATGGATGTGTCTTGCGAGTGATGTGTGTTGTCAGGGAGAGGTCTCTGTGACGGACCGATCCTTTGCCCAGGAGTCCTACCGAATGTGTGTGGGTGTGACATTGAGTGTGATCAGATGCAACAGTAACCCTCCAAACCTAACAATGAGTAAGCAGGAAGAGGTCAGACTAAGAAAGGAAGAAAAGAATTGTGTTGATCTGAAGGAATGTTGTTACTATTATTTGGGCCTGTTTTTGTATTTCCTTGAAAAATGTATTATTTACGTATCTACGCTGATTGCATTTTAAATTTATCAGTCACAACCTCAAAATTCCATACCGTCGAAATAAGTTATAACAATTTATTTAATAAACAATATTTGCTCCACAATGTCTATTGTATGTATATTCCTTGACCGTCTACATACCAAATTTAATACCCAAAGACAAGAAATAACAAACATTAAATATGATGACTATGACTGTTACGTTTACGGCTATTTTGCCCCAATTACCCGGCACCCAAATTACATCAAACTGAAGCCATAATATGTTTCGAACGCAACTGTTTCTTTGGCCTCTCTTGACTCTGGCTTCTCTTGCATACCCTCGTACACAGTGAGATGTTATCACAGATGAAAGTCGGTAGTCATGTGAAGTGTGCGTTGTTTTGTACCGATTTGAACCACAAAAAAAAACTTGGTCGGCAGATTTAAGGAACAATCCGCTGTAAACTCCCATACAAATTCGTTGCGGGAAGAGAGTTACAAAACAGGGTACAGGGTGCAATAAATATTTCACTTCGCAGCTAAACCTCGGAATATCACTTGGTATTACAGTAGTTAGGATCCGTGATACGTTTGATTTCTATTGGGCGTCCGGCAAAATGATGGCTCGAGGCCGTAACAGACCACTTGGTCTAACACATATATGGAAGATGAGATGATAAAAATGTCCGATTGCAATACGTGGTCGAAAAAATACTGCAGCCGTGACCTAACAAAAGACCTGCACACAGCAGTGACAAGCGTGATGATTCTTACAGTTCCAGTACTGACAGAACAGTTATTAAAGCCATACAATGGAGGTCATATGGGCTGCCTTCTGGGGTGTGACGTCTTGTAGTGACAGTTTCCTCGTTTCGGAGGAACCTTCCGGATGTAAGAGTAAGCCAGACACCAAAGCTTCGGAGAAACCTACTGCCCCTATTATCAACGTAGATGAGTTCAGCATTTACAGTAATCTTGAAAGAACCTAACGCCCCCGTCCTCACGGTAGAAACGTCTGGCTTTTCCCTACGACGATGGAGGCAGCAGGATTTTCCTAAACGTTCGCACGTCACCGACTATTGGCTTCATACCCCGGAACAGAGAAATTTTAGTATGTCGCTAATTCTTTCACTGCTCGGTAGAAGCAAACCCTTCGAAGTAAATCTGCAAATGAATTCTGTTATTTTTTGTATTAATTTTCAGTTACAGATTAGCTGTACAATTACTGCTTAAGATTCCTGCTCGTCTATCTGTGGGCTCGTGTATAGGCCTACATCTCAGCATTTTGAAAGAAGTAGGCGTCATTTATTTATCAACACAACCTGCAGTTACCGTGAAGGGAAGCGCTGACAAAGTTACTGGCGCTTGTGTTGACATATTTCCCACCTGTTGTCACTCACGGTCACTACGGACACGTGTCCTATAGTACACATTACACACTAAACGCATGGGCCACAACTTGCACGGAATGTACTATCTCCGTTGCCTTGTTCTCACTTAATTTCCGGTACCTGTCAGTGCATCCCTCTCTCGCACCTCCAGATGCTTATTTCATTTCTGCTTGCTGATGTTGCACTTCGCATCCGAAGACCTCAAACACTGGGATTAAACTTCAGTTATTAATGATTCGGTTCGTACTACACAGTGAACGCATTTCGTCAGGGCTATAAAAAACCAACCAGTTACTGCCGTATTGCAGAGGTGACCAACCTTTTTTTGACAAAAGAAAATGTGAAAATCACATAGACTGCTATACCTCATCGCCTAAACTATTCTGCAGTTTTATACAATACCCAAGACAGGTACTGTGCGTATAACGTAACTTAGGCCGTTCTTGCAACCATTTTTGCAGTGGTAGAGTGCGCGTCTGTAGCCTTAGCCAGTCTACAACGCGCATGCGCCATATCATCCGTGGCCTGACCCGCTCTACAGTACTTTTCCACATTATCTCATAAAAAGGACATTTTCGAAAAAAATTATCGAATATACAATGTGTGTTTTGATTTCCTCTACCACGTTTGTCTGAAATATTTCGCATTCTAAGAACTGACGGAGATATTATCAAAAACGTCTAGTGGTCTTCTTGTAAAATATCCGTTATTCTTGTCCTAACTTAATGGCACTGTAACTTTCAAAACAGATATTCGAAAAATACCCAAATATCAAATTTCATGAAAATCAATCCAGTAGGAGCCGAGTTGTTCCATACGGACAGACAGACGGACGGACACACATGACCAATCTAATATTCGATTTTCGTACTTCTGCGAAAGCACCTAAAATTATTACGTATAATAACGTACATCCGGTTCCTTCCTGGCATTCCCCAGTCCTCCAGATAAATGAAAGGACGTTTCCTCGACTTGGTCACTACCGACCCCTTCATGGCCCTTTCCAACTGTTATTCATCCACCAATCGTCCCACAATCCACACAGTAACGTCAGACGTACCGACGGCGTCTAAAATAAACCACCAAATCGTCAATGTTCAAAGTTTATTACTTTTTTTTTAATTTGTGCGACAAGAGACTGACAGCAGTAGCTGGGATTATTACTGTCTCTTCGAGTTGATGCCACGTAATTCGGTAAGCAAAAACAAAAGTTTCCAGATACGCCTGTTCCAAAAGTGGGAAATGTTTTCAATATATGTGAAAACGTTTCCAGCAACAGGTTAAATTCTATACAGGAATAGAACACGCTGCGACACGTGCGAACTATGTAGAAACCAGAGCAAACGCATACCAGATCCGGAGACTTTTTTTTGGAAAATCTTTGTTATGACCTGCACAGCAAAATGGCGTGTCTGTATTATATCGCACGAAACGCAACACATCTTCTGCATTTAAATTTATTTTAGACAACTGCGGTTCACTAACTCCACGACACAGATCCGAAGGAAAAATGGATTCTTAGACCTGGCGCATTCATGTGGTCATGATGGAGAAGCAAAACCAAGACTCGAACTGTTCAGCGACGAAGCTTCATTTGATCTCCTTGCAACACGTGCTCTCCTTAGACAAATACGCAATGGTATGCCGAAACTCCTACATTAATCCACGAAGGGCCATAACACAGCGTTAAGTTTGGTGTGTGGTGTGATATGAATGCGACTAGGAAAACTGGACCTAATTCTTGTATGAGACCGTAAATCCACGAAGTGCCACTACGTGACATTAAGTATGGTATGTGGTGTGCTATGACTGCGACAAGGTATGCTGGACCTAATTCTATTGTGAGATCATTAACTCACACTAACAGTGTACACAAACTTTGACACCATTGTTGCCGCCTGACCGATACGGCAGAACCCATGCCTTTACAGCCAGGAAATGTATGTGCGTTTTCTTGAGGGTGTTCTGTTGTTGTACCCCAGGAAGCTGGAGGTAGGATCCTGTTAAAGACCGAGCGGAATCTTGTAGGTGGATCCGTTAGGACACCTAAGAAATGATTTTCAAGTCCACTTGAAGAGGTTAACACAGTTGATGTATTGTGAAAAGTTACAGCAGACGACTTCTGAATTATACCAGATCAAAGATGGCCGGTGTGTCCCGTTGTGGTACAATTACATTACTTTATATAGGGGTTTGAGGGGTGTCGTGTGAAAAATAAACAGCAGTCTTGGGTGTGGCACCTAATTATTATCTGAGTCTTATATTTGGACATCATAGCTTCACACTTCGTGTTCAGCCCTTCGACACAGACAAAAGTATCAAATATAACTCATCCGAAATTGGAGGCTAATCTCCTTATATTTCGGAGGGATCCTCAGCTCAAGTTATCTTCCTGTATGATGTAAGACTTGGTACTAACGATAATTTGAAAATATTCCGGATGTACTTAAACTTAGTTCATGATGTAAGTTATTGGTCATATATGACACTGTGACAGAATAATAAGGCATTGTGGCCCCACTTTTGCCAGGTCTGCACCTGTGCAGTCTTTACAAGCGAGGTATGTTAAGAGATTACGCGTATTTGTAACAACCCTCGCGCTCAACGGCTTTCTGAAAGGCACTCATGACGTCGTGTGCAGTTTCACAAGAACTGTGGCGTACAAAGAACAAAGTGTTCGTTAGCTATGAAGCGTGTCTGCAAGCTTATTTAAAACACTTCACGTCCCTTCCTTAAATCTGCTGAGTAAACCCCTGATGCATCCGATCCTAGTGGCCGCGCGGTCTAAGGCGTGGTTCTGCGGCTGCTCGCTTGACGGAACTAGGGGTTCGAATCCCGTCGGGAGCATAGATAACTGTCTCTTGTCAGTGCTGCGTATTGTGAAGTAGAAGCCTATGCGACGGGCTGATGATTCGTCCGGAGGAGTCTGAGTGTGATCGTGGAGAGGACCTGGCCCAATAAGGGCTGTTATGCCATGTGGGGAAAGCCCCTAATATTAACTGCAATACACTGGAATAAAAGACCCTAAGCCTTCTTTCAGTAGAGTGAGTCAGAACCCATACTGACTGCATTACTTGGAAATAAAATGAGTCGATTCCGTGGCACGGCAGATTCGAACAGCATAAACAGCTGCGCTTCCAGCCTGCCGTGGGCGGTGTGTCAAGTGACTAACGACATGGGCCAGATAAACTAAGATCTGCGCGAAAGTAAGCCTGTGAGGAGTAATTAAACGGCGTGGTTTGGCGCCGCGTCTTGGGGATAAATGTCTTTCTTTCTTTCTTTCATCCTCTCTTAGTCTTCGACTCTTCCTACCTCCTCATTGCAGTGTAAGGTTACTGTTTCATCTGATCATACTCAATGACACATCTACACTCGGTAGGACTACTCCAGACGAGGTATCGACCCGTCGCAGAGACCCCTACCTGACAACACGCAACATTCACAAGAGACAGACATCCATGTCCCCGGCGTGATTCGAACCCTCAATCCCAACAAGCGAGCGGCCGCAGACACACGCCTTAGACCACGCGGCCACTGGCATCAACGGCATAAATATAAGGCGGGTAGAACAGCTTTCTGACTGGAGAAGTGAGCTACTTTGTTCACCCTGCCGACAGTCCATCACCATATTCACAAAATCATAACACCTGACCCTATTCTACGGGAACTTAATCCTTTTCTATATCATTACACACCATTTCTCATTTATTACATTCACCATTTCCTGTTATCTATTCCTGTCATTGTTTTCTTTCAGCTATACACTTAGGTAATATGGAAAATGGTGGGGTGGCCATTGCTCTGTCTCCCAACGCCGGCAACAGCGGCTGCCTCTCAGTTCCGTTACCAAGCAGCGTAAAAAAAGGCATGAAAATGTGAACACAGAACGAATTACATGAAGAATCTCGCCACCTGAACGGATGTCAGTCACACTTTCCCAGGTTTAATTGTTCCAATTATGTGGTACTTGCTGCGTTGTATGTAGACAATGCAGCTTGGGGAAATAATGTTTCACACAGGTAGCAAAAGGAGCATGGACACAAAGGGAATGCGGTAGAAACTCAGCAAGGCGCAGAAGAAGGAAAGAGTAAAATAACAGCGAAGATAATAATGAGAGAATACAGGGAAGACTGTGAAGAAGAAGAAGAAGAAGAAGAAGGAGAAGAATAAGAATAAGAAGAAGAAGAAGAAGAAGAAGAAGAAGCAGAGGTGGGAGACGGGGGAGGGGCGGGGATAAAGAATAATAAACGCAGAAATGAATGATCAATTAACAAAGCCAGTAATAAATAGGATTCAGTATCACCTGTAATGGAGAGAAGAATGAGCACCTAAATGAAAAGGAACAGCAGACATTTGCAGCCCACTACGAGCTTTGGTTTTCTCGTGGTGGTAGATACAACGCAGTCTTTCTGGGCCTCCGGCACAAGATACAGGTGAGTATTCAGCTTTCGTCCGGCCGCTTTTCCACCGGGAAAACGAATTGGATATGTGGCTCTACAGCTCACAGAGCCTCACTGTACTCTGTGGATAACAGACAAACCTGTGCAAGATATCAGGTCGTCGCGGTGGCGTTCTTCCGAGCTGTGTCGCTGATGTTCGGAAGAAATACGGTGCTTCCTTGTTCAGCGTCGAGCACTCTACTTCGACTGCTGCAGCCTTTACGATTCGGCACTAGGTTCCTTCTAAGCGTCGGAAACTGCACAACCAACGACACAGCGTCACAGACCACAAGAACCAAATGTTTGGAAAAATCTGTGCCTGTCAGGAATCGAACACGAATTCTGTGGTCAGCCAGGCCGGTGACTAGTTCTGTAATGTATGACCTACAGCGATAGACAAAGCAGGAAGAATAAGGGATGATCAAGTGAAACAAAGAATAAGCACAAAATTGTAGAAGGAAAGCCGACAGAATGAAATAAGAATCAGAATAAAAAGTAATGGAAGGGAAGACAAGCGAGTTATAGTAGAAGGATAAGGGAACGTAATGCAAAAACGGAAGAGGGCGTAAAAAGACAGAACGAAGTTAAGGTGAATGGGCAATCAGAAGAGAGACGTATCTGCGTTAAATTAATTAAGCTCCACGACAAGAAGATGTACGATGGAGTGGAGGCATAGTTCCACGCATTCTTAAAGCATGAACAAAAACAGGAGAATAAAAACGAAACGGGAAAAATTCGCAAATCATGAAGAAAAGCTGGAGGACGTGGAGAACAAAGAGGACAAGCAGAAGCAGCAGTAGCTGGCAAATATTAAAAACTAGCAGCTGCACAATATGATAGCGGATTGTACCGGTTACTGTACACATGAAGGCAGGGAGCGGCCAGTTCATTCCCCTCCGCCAAGGTGTGGATGGTCACACGGAACAATTGAACAAATCACGTGACTGACATACACTCAGGGTCAGTGCAGACGGCTTAGCTCTGTATGCACAGCACCAGATGCTGTTTTCGTAATTTTGCCAGGTTAAGATCCCGTTGTCACCCTACTGCACTGTTACGTTAACATACACACATAGCCTGTTTTACAACCACACACACTACGGTCAGACGCGCGCTGCAGTTACCCTGCTTTCTCGTGAACAGTGCACATTCATTGTGCTATTGCACAAATTTCCATCACATTTTCTTCTAAATCCTCCCGCGAATGCGAAGAAGTTAGGCTGAACAGTCTCACTTGTTCTGATGCATTCGTAATCAATTTATTCTCGAATTAAAAGCAAAATTTAATTTATTACAATAGTAATAGTAGTAATAATAATAAAAGGTGTAGTTCACCCTACAACATTTGTCATGAAGCCACAGATACGTGTACCTCTAAGAGTGATTTCAAGCTTCCGACGCGAAATAGCTAAGAAATGTGCTCTTCTGGGCTATTATGAAGCGGGTAGTGGTAATTTCTTACTGACGTTTGGGAACAACATATCAGTCCCATCCTCAGGGTTCAAGAATAAAAAAAAAGTCTGTTGCCCCATAGTAGAGTTTATACAAGGAAGAATGTGGGCGGTTGTCCCGAAACGTCGGTAAGAAATTACCACTAATAGCTGCGTAGTAACCCGGAAGAGCGCAGTTCTCAGGTATAGCTCTGGCCATCAACAACCTAGGGGTTAGAAGGGGGTAAGTGGTGAACGTCACGCCCCGGTCGTCTTAATTCTGGGAACGACAGTCGGTACTGGCGGCCGGGTAGGTCTCGGGACCTGTCAGAACGGACATCGATAAACTTGCCACACCAGGTTTCAAATTCCGGACCATCCAGGCCGTAGCAAGTCGCTATATAACACCATGCTGTCCAGGCCGCAATTGTTGTTGTTGTTGTTGTTGTTGCAACAAATTAAAACACGGACTTCACAGATATTCTCAATCTTTGAACGATTTATTTCACGAAGTTTTCAGTAAGCCTGTGTCAGACTAAAGGCGTAGAGAACCGAGATGCTATTATAGGACGAACTTGGATTTTACGAAAGCCCCCCCCCGCAAT
>Ga0136643_10007751_pt1 | contig 15579 bp, 10 predicted proteins | sample TergutLab28metaG_FD_96883 | JGI IMG/M metagenome (GOLD analysis project Ga0136643, IMG submission 96883) | Labiotermes labralis P1 segment gut microbial communities from Petit-Saut dam, French Guiana - Lab288 P1 (version 3) (version 3) | ecosystem: Host-associated > Arthropoda: Insects >... | reverse complement strand
AGAACCAGCGCAGCACACCACATGCAGTAACATACGTCTCGTTCTCCTGAAGATGGGCGTAATGATGCCCGAAACATGTTGAGAAATTGTTAAAAATAAACATCTAACTGTTGCATCTCGTTGGTTTTCTCTCTCACTTCACAATTTGCTCACGATGCATGGTCACAGAAACCTAAAAATCTGATTAGTAATGACAACCACTGGAACAATGTGTAGCAACCAAGTGAGGGAAGGTATACAAAATAACAGACACAAATATGAGAGCATTTAGGGGGACAAAGAGAAGAATGAATATGGCTTTGTTACAGAACAACCAATCCTGATGAAAATATCACTGTAATATAAAAATTATTTGCATGACTTGAATTACCTAATGTGCTGCTCTCTGGTAGAGTCCCATTTCCAGCCATGCTGATTTGACTGCTGGGTGTTGGGATGATGTTTCTGGGTGGAGACATATTGTTCTGCAGTGTGTGTGTGATATCATAGCTGTAACTATATAACAAGACGAGACAACAGCATACCATTACTGACACTGTCACTTCTTACCGAAAACACACTACCAGAATGTGTTCCTACAACGTAGATACAGTAATAGAAAACTGGAGAAAATTACACAATGATTAATTTCACTATCTGTATCCTTCATTTCAAAATGTTAAGGTGATTAAATCAAGAAAAAGATGAGCTGGATGGAATATGTAGCATTCATGGAGGGAGAAAAAAAATTACAAATCTGGGTTGGTAAAATGCCAGAGGCTATGTAAGTTGCCCAGAAGTAAATGGGAATGTATTATTACAGTGGATCTTGCATTAACTCTATGGAAAGTGTAAACTAGGTTAACACGGTCAGCACATGGTCCAAAAATCACCATGTTCACCAGGATCATCATCATGAGACTGGTGATGGCACTTTGGGTTCTATGCATGTACAGGATATCCAGCCCTGCCCAAAGCAATAATTATTCAAGGAAAACCTTATACAATGGCATATATGATTTGTATTCTGGTAAAAGAATCTGTACGGTACACCACAGCCTGCTACTGACATGATGCTCAGCCAGTTTTGTGCACAACCTAACCTGACAAGATTTGTATCAATGTTATCCTTCCTCCTCCTCCTGCCCAGTCTTCCAACCAGCAGCTGATCAAGAAATTACCATTAAAAATTTTGTACATATTTACTACCCAGCCCCCATCAAACATACATGTGCAGCCAATCTTGACCTTCCTAATTTCACTACCCTAACAAAACCAGGTGACCTGTATCAACAATAAGTAAGCACATCTTCATGATGGTTTACCTGAAGTAGAAGTTACTAGAGAGATCAATGCTTTGGAACATCTTGACATAACGCTGTTCATCTGGGTGGCTGACACGTATGCCATCATTTGGAATGTAGATCATGCTAGTGTCTTCTATCTTGTAGATGGTATGATACCCAATGAATGCCACACGTCGTCTTTTTGTCACAAGGATTATATAGTAACCCTCCAGGAACTTGACAAATCCTACAGGTGAAACATGTCCCTTACACAAATACACACAAACAAGGTAAGCAGTTTAACTGTGAAAGCTTAAGTATACAGTACTTTTCTTCAAATTGTTTTATTAGCAATTCCAGCTCCCCAAATCCAAACTGATGCAATGATGATTGACAAACACAGTCTTCATCAATAGTCTAGACCACATAAAGTAGGCACCCATCGCTTAATTAAGCACATGCCATGAAGACTTGCAGGCAAGCAAGATATTCCTAACTTTAGCATTAGATGGAGGAGATGTTCACTAGCTGTCTTATGCATGGTGAAAAAGCACATGGCATCCACTGGTTAGGAGGGTGGTGGGCTCCAAGCTGGTCTCAAGACTGCACCAGTTAGAAACTGAATCCTGATCATGTTGCCAGTAGCTTATTCATTACACTGACTGAGCTGCTGGTTAATCCCTCCGGACCAGGAGTGCAGAAAACATAGTCCAGAAAAAAATTAAGCCCAGTTGCTAATGACTTCCAGATATTATTAATCATATGACCAAATCATGTTTTTGTAAATTTTTTATACACAGTATAAAACAGTATTGCAATAGAACAGGTTTTGAAGTAAAGTGCAATCATGGATAACTTACACCTGTAGTATTTAACGCCAATAGGGAAGACATCTTGTGCATTATCCTACAGAATTTATGAGCAGAAGAATTCCCAAAAACAGACATCTTTAAGACAGTTGCTTAACCTTTTGCAGTCCAAATTATTTTTGTGAATTCAAACAGTCTGGTCCAAAACATCTAACCTTCAGAGTTCACAGGGCCAACAATAGGTAGCAGCAGCTAACAGAAACCAACATAAACACTGTAAAATAATGTACCTATTTGGGTTCAATTTTTGAGCCGATACAACAGAACACACTGCCAAGTGTAAATCAATGTTGGACCAAAAAAGGTTAAATGAGTGTTTATTCTTAAATGAGTCATGAATATGTAGTACAAAATAACAACTGATGAATCACTGACACCCATCTGAAAAATTTCAGTAGTTTGGCAAGTGTTATGAAAATGGAACCACCTGATACCGTGTAAACTTAAAGCACCCCTGTTACACCAGGTGATGCAGGTTGAAAGTTTCAGGTACCTTACCAAGCAAAGCAAATGCTGGCACTAGTCGGGGGAATGTGTTGCGTTTCCAAATCGAATGCCAAAAAGAAGGTTTGTTCCGAGAAGTGGTACCTCTATCTTCCACTGTTCCTTCATCAATGCTTGTTTTCTTACCCCCTGAGTCAGACGGAAACAAACACAATGCAACATACATTAGATGAAGACAATGGACGCTGATGCTTCAAGTTGTGATGGGTGCTGCCAATTACATGAAGTAAACATAACCTAGTGCCAATATGAGTTGTTTGTGAAGCACAATTCTGGGCTGCTCAAACAATGCAGATGTGTACAGCTAATGCAACCAACAACGTATGCAAGTTATCCATCGTAACTATACTTTATGTTTTGGATCCTAGGTGTTTCAGCCTATACAGCCATCTTCATGGAGACTACTTCAAATATTATAAAACACAATACAAAACTGTAGTTGTGTACTACTACGTGGGGTGTGGACGTGGGGATGGGTCCACATGACTCTCCATTATTGTGTAATGAAAGAAATCTTGCATCAACCTGATTCTCCATCCAAAGAATCCAACTGAATGACTGTTAGGACAATTAATGATTGTTCCACTGCCAAAGGCACAGAGTGTAAAATGATATGTGATGATTAGGTAAGGATTTGGAAGTAGGTGATCTTGGTCTATGCCACAGTAACATCACAGAATTTGCCTGGAGTGAAAAATGAAAACCATGAATAACTACAGCTGGTAACACCTAACCACAAACCTGGAGCATTTTAACAGAAATGACTGTGCAATAAAGTCCTGCTGTTTTTTTCAATAAGGCTTCAGAAAATATCTACCCAAACTGGACTGCAGCACCAAGGGAATAACTATGGGAACCACTTTACCTTATTATATGCAAATACTGTCCAATTATATCAATATTTCTTCTTCTTACTCTTAGTGCGACAAAGTGCCAGTTTAAGAGTTAAGGCACAGCTGAGGGATAAAGGCACCTCTCATCTGTTGAGAATAAAACCTGGAAATCGTAACCATTCAATCATAATATTTAGGTGTTCCTTGTCAGTATTGTACTGTGAGAACCATCAATGAACTATGACATTCACTACAAAAACACACATAACCCTGCAACATATTATAAATTTCCAATCATCAGCATTCAGCAGAGGAATAATTATGTCAGAAGTTTCAAACTATGTCAGAGAATAATATATTCAGACAAAAGGCTTCACGGCGCAAATAAATTTAAGCCCATGCCTAAAAAACTGAGGGAAGAAATAAACATATTTGTAGCACACCAGAGTTAACGCCATCACGTCTGAGGTAAGGTGAACTGCCTTTAATTTATTAACTGTCGCTCATAATTCCTGTCCTCACACTGACAGTTACACAACCAAAAAACTTCTGATCATGAAAAGCAACCCCCCTGACATGCTTGTAATAAACAGCTGTTTGATATTCAGACTATACACAAATTCTTTTTGATATTTTAACACTGCATTTCTGTCTACTGTGCTCCTTTGCAGTCTCTCCCAAGTACACTTAATCCTGGAAAACATCAGGATTTTTAACTCATAAATGTTTTATCTGTATGGAAACCAGAACCTGCAATGTAGGGATGGTGATGCAAAATGCACAAAAACACCCATACCCGTTCCATGTTTCAAACCTATAATCGTAGCATCTGCTTCGTCTAAGACAAGGGAATAGGAATCCTTTAGCCCACATGCCCACTGGGATCAGGTAATATTATATTCACTATCCTAATATCGCTACCTCTCTTCTCAATCTTATAAGCCTTCCACTGTTAATGAAAGGCCAGTTTTGCTGAATGAATTTACTGATACCACTTGGAACAATGGCTTCAGTAGACCTTAACACAGATAATTAAACAAGCATGCATGTATTAAGTGTGCAGAGATGTATAGTACTACACATGCATTCAGCAAATGCAACTTATAAATGTGGGGGTGGTACTAATAAAAAAAAATAATAATAATAGAATAAAAATGGCAAGTCACACAATGCAGCTTGCTGGAAAAAGGAAGATTTTACAAATTTTACAGGAAACTAACAACAGCACTCCAAGGGACAAAAACATCAGTAATACACACATCAGATATGCTGACAAAGAAACATCACTCAAGCCAAGCTATTAACAGTGACGTGCAAGCACACTAGCCTTTCAAATACTCCTCTAGCAATGAATGAGCAGCCAAAACACAACACAAATTAAATACTTCATTGTAATGACAGCATCAGGTCTGCACAGGCCACTGACAAAAGACAACTTTCTGGTAACAGATTCCAAATGCTGTACGTTATTATCACTATAATCCATGTGTTCAGTAATCACCTTCCTTGAGGCAACATTCAGAGGCATTTGCTACATCCATCTGACTTACGTGTCAAGCCAAGCCAGGCTTTTCTGACCATCTACTTCTTGCACAACTATACAATTAATAAAGTTTCCAGTTATATAGTGCTTCCTGCATCATCTCTATTGAGTTTAAGTACTTTCTTGAAAATTTTATTTTCAATTACTTACAATATATGTTCTTCCTGCAGTGATGCAGCTAAAATACCTTCTCTTCATTCCCCTCTTATTCAAGACTCTGAACCAAGCAGGACCCTTAATTTAAAATGCTCACCAACAATCCCAAATGCTGACACCACTTTGGCTACCCCACTACTAGTTGACCTCTGACCCACACGGGTGCGATTGCCCACATCAATCATGGTAACAAGATCTCGAATTTCTTCCTGTGTGTATTCCACTTTGTCATCTGTGAGTGACAAATCATATGGTTCCATTCGATCAATCTTAAGAACTCGGAATCTTGTTTGGGTATTGTTGGATCCTATTAGATAAAACCTCTGTAAGGAAGCACAAAATTATAACTGCCAAGAAATTTTTCTGTACCACTAGGCCATGTGTGTGTGTGTGTGTGGGGATGGGTCAGGGGAGGGGGAATTGTTTGGGTAGGTGTGGGTGGCCTGTTTAATTGTGTGTCTATCTCAAAGGCTTCATGTTAAAAAGTTCACTATGTAAATACACATAAAACTAAATAGAAATTGTGTATTGGATTTTGACAGTAAGACTAGGGGTACCGGTAAAGCAATCCAAGCCCTGAGGGTTCCAGGAGGTTGAGGCTCCCAGATTTCAAGACAATTAACACATACAAGTGGTAAGGTTGTAAGGCATATGCACTGACCACCTTTATGCCCCAGGAAATACACCTGGTACTCATTGCTGTTAGAGGCTGAGTTGACCCCAGGGCCACTGTGTGGTTGGAAGGATTATGTCAATGAAAAATTTCAATGACACCACTCCAAATCGAACTCGTGACCTTCCTGCTTGTAACACAGCACCTCAACCAACTGCACCACCGCATGCACCAAGACTAAGGGTAGTGCCGCACAATTACCATGATTACCCAAATATGATTCCCCTTCACAGTCTTCAGTTTTCATGAAAATATCTGTATAGTATACATTTAAAATTCAGCTCTTCAGCAGGGAAACACACACGCACTCAAAATTATGTCAATGTGGCTGCTTTCTCATGAGTCACATATGATATAATCACATTCTGATCCTCTTATTCCAACAAACACCCTCCAAGGGGCAGAAAAGGAGGATTCATGCATATCAGCCATTAGAACAGGAGGGAGCTAAACGCACTTCACTACCGCATCATACAAGAACATAGAGGAAAAGATATCATTTTTAAAGTTGTGCAAATTATGAAGCAAAAATGAAAACTGTGGAAAATGTGATAAAAAAATAAAATAAAATTATAAAGACCAGACCAATCACATTCTGTACCCTGTATTTGTTAAAACTTAATTCTTCACTCTGTAACAAGCTGAATATCAGGTCAGAATGCAAGATAAAGGGTGCGGTACTGTAAGGTCTGATGAGAGCTACTGCACACTTCACAGGACAGTAATGTATGGGTATGGAGCAATGGTAGAATGGTGATTGGTAGTGGAGGAACAAAGAAATCTGGAGAAAAGCTGCTCCAGTGTTTCTTTGTCTACTGCTAATCTCAAACTCAGTCGCTCAGATTGAACCTGTGGTTCTATGGTAAGCAAGTCTTCTGTTTGAGCTATGGTACAGCCACACTGTGTTTGTTAATAAATAAAAAATGTTGTAAATAAGAAAGTGGCCATCATTTCAAGTTGCCATTCTCTGGCATAACTTCATTGCACAGATAAAATTTCCTTTTGCATGTGTAGAGCCTGGCATACTGTTGTCACTCTTTAACATGCCAATCATTGTTTATATACTATATTTACATATTAGATAAGGAATTTTAACTAATTTATCATTTGAAAAATGAACAAGTTGCCTTATAACAGTGCACAAAGTTAGGTTACTACATGGATTCAGCTAAAATTGTCAACTGCTACAACTTCTAGCTACAATGTAATCCTTTCATATTCACTCATAAAGGTCATCAGGCATGTGGTGAAAAAATATCGAAATTCATAAATGTTCCATAAAATATAAATGATCAACTGAAGATTTGTTCTTATTCTATGCGGTCTCTGAGGTGACATATTTCTGTCATGATGCACTTTATGTAATATTTTTTCTATTTTGTATAATTGTGTAATACATAAGAATTTCTGATCATGTAGGTTCTGAGATGTCATAATTTGTGTCAGTCTAATTTTTAGATCATTTGTATATAATTACACACTCACATCATTATTTGATACATCTATTTCTAAAGTGGATGTGGTGACGGTTTCATGCACTTTCCTCATTACTTTTTAAATGTGACATAGCACTCTGCTGACAATATTTGGAAACAAGAGGTATGACGAGGGCAGGAAACAACAGTAGAATGGAAATGTTGCCTTCATAGTTATATGGCAGACCGCTATAACCCATGCTCCTTTTGGTCAACGATGCAATAACCTAGTGCATAAAATCTGTTACCTGGAAGTGGCAAGGGCATTTTCGAATGTTCTACGGTGGAGAGAATTGGGGGTCCTGAATCAAAAAATTCCGACTAGAACGCTGCTGAATTCATATTTTACTTACGGTTCTAATACCCACGTCTTAACATTCCAGCATTCAGAACCCTCAAACTTATTCCAGTAATATTCAGGTAAAAATTCTGTGGCGCTGACGAGAAATCAAATACGAACACCCTCGATCCAACAGGATGTCCATAATTAACATAAAATTTTGACCATCAATTATTATCACTAGTGACTTGGCGCGTGTGTGAATATCAATTTAAAACCACTAAAATAATCGTAAACACTTACGGTTTTCGTTTCGTATAATGCAACCTTCTGGATGGAACTTATTATTGGATGAAACATAACTTTCGAGCGTTCCATTGGGTATCTTTAACTCTGAAAACAGTCACATGAGAAGAGGCCTCTACATTATTCCTACTTATCCCCACAACTTTCAATTAAATCAACTTTTTATAAACATGCCATTTCCTCCACCAACACTTCAATTATACATACACGTACGTCAACCACAACACAGGCGTGGTGAATAACAGCTACAGATTAACAGCAGTATACTGTATCTGACAGTGAACACGGATGCTATGTTCGGAATGCCCTTCGTTACATATCTTTCTCCCTGAAATTTTGCTGTGCCCTCTGACACCGCAAAATGTGTCCACAAACCGATGACACCCGTACAGCAATAATAATATTAAGGAAAGGATATCACTTTTCTTTAACTAATTTTCATCTCCTTCGATGGCATTTCGCAGTGGTGACAATCGTGGCTTCCATTCACGTAACTTGGGGCCGAGGGCACGGGGCGCAAATCTCCATCCAATAGTTTTCTACCTCGTAACAGTTTATTTTTGGCTACAGAGTTCAAAGAAGGGGAAGAATATAAATATAATATAAATATTTTCTAAATGATTATTTGAGTGGTGTAAAGACACACAAAATTAAAAACCAACATTTGACTTCTTCGTAAATTAAAGTTCCTTAATACCCATGATCGATTCCCTCCCCTCATTAGCAAAGTTACGCCTATGTGACTGAAAACAGTTTTTAATCAGGGTAGGCTTACGATTGTCAAACGAGGCCCCAGCTTAATCTTTAACATCTTTACAAGGAGCAAAATAACAGAAATCATATGCGTGAAATAATAAATGACAGCATCGCAACCATCGCCAGTTCGCGTGTAAAATTCATGGATTAAATGAAAAAAAGTTTCTACACAAGCAGAGTGGCGCAGTGGAAGCGTGCTGGGCCCATAACCCAGAGGTCCGTGGATCGAAACCACGCTCTGCTAATAGTTTTGTATTCTTATGTTCATATTTATCTAACAAGGACAACAACAATTGGGCTCTTGATTTAAAGCGGTGCATACCACCAACCATTTAATTAATCTCCTTTTTCCCTCTTTTTTTTTCTTTCCTACAAAAACTGAGAAATACGCTTCGGTTTTCCAGCTTCCTGACGATGTTTCGTACATTGTGGAGACATCTAGATTCCCTCATTGCAATGTTATATTCGGGTCATTTGGACTAAAAACTAAGGCCCCACTAGCGTTTCGCGCCGTTAGTTTAGGAAAATGTGATGTGAAGCAGGATGGGGGGGGGGGAGAGAAACATACACAAAAATGAGGCAGGTTACACATATCTAGCCTTAACTTGCTGTTCTCAGTGAAGAGCGAACGTCGAATGAGGGATCTCTAGGCTGGCTCATTAAGTCACTCCAGCCATGTGGGCCCATTCATATTTGTTCGTGTGGATCTACGCAACACAGATGCTTCCAAATTTAGGTATACCGTCACCTTCATCATACACATGTCGGATGGTTTTGACTTTCCGTAAACCTCCTATGCAGGAAACTTTTTTTGTCTGCCTTTCGTGAGATGAAATCCAAACAGTCTAACTGTTTAAATAATGCAGCTCCTTCCGCATGCTCCAGGATTATGATGACAAAGCGCCTCGTATCCTGAAGATTCCTATCTTGTCTAATGTTAACAAACGAATTATTCTGGGCATATATAGTTTTGAAATCTAAGGGCATGATCTCATTGACAAGAAGTGTTTTTCTACCTTACGCTGGATTCTATCCGCCAGATTGTTGCAAACACAGTCGATCAAAGGCTGAGGATAACCAATGAGTACCAGGTAGTGTCCAATGTTCCAAACTTCGTCGTGTTCGAAAACCCCCAGGCAGCTTCCAAAGTAATAATCATGAACAATGCACCAACACAATCGCCAGAAATATGTATGTGGTGAAACTTTCTTTACATCGTTCAGAGGCAACTCTCCTCTGCCGATATTTTTTCCCATCAAGAGGTCCCACTTTCACACATTGCAGTAACCATTCAATAACATATTAATCACGTACATTGCTTTAAAAATACAGCAGAATGGCGTTACAAGATAAGCATAATACGAAGCAGAGAGATAATTGACATGAGTGGCCTAAGTGGCATTACTTACGACGGCTCAGTGGTCTAGGGGTATGATTCCTGCTTTGGGTGCAGGAGGTCCCGGGTTCAAATCCCGGCTGAGCCCACGTATTTTTGACAATTGAAACTCTAGTACTTTGAAATATCATTTTTATTAGCATACTGCATGTGCATACAAATCTTATGTTACGAATTAAACAGTTAATTTAAAAGCAGGCCGACATCTCTCATGTCTCACAGATTCACCGTAGTTTTTCCAGGCAAGTTAACTAATTTTAGAAAGAATACATTAGCTCTCTCGTCACTTTAAAAAATCAGCGAAACTTTCGTGTTGAGCAAAGGTGGAAACTGACTAGGCCCATGCCACTAGGATTTGTACAAATTATTCTATACAAAAGGCCGGAAGCATTTTGATTCTTGTTACCAAACAAACGCGGAATGAATTCCTCGTGTACACTTAATATGGACAAGCAATGTTCAGAAAAAGACTGACTGCTGTAATGTTTAATTTCCTTATTAGCGTCAAGGTAAACTTCTCTGTGCTCACGTCTTTAAGGCATAAGGATAATGGCGTTATAGATTCATCCATTCATTCCCAAACTCGGCACTGGTTGAAGATATGTGGTCAGGTTCAAGTCTCCGCCGCTTTACCTCTTTGGACAGAAATCCAGATATCCATTGAATAGGGGACTGGGTGGGCTCCAGAATAGGTGATTGTCTCTGGGGACAACAAAGTTATCTTGATCCTAAAAAAACACTTAAAACTATTTGCTATGTTGGTCGTATGCTTGCCTGAGGTAATGCTGGAAGTTTAGCGTAACAGATGTCGATATTAAGATGGCGCCCTACACTACAGAACATAGGCTGTAATGGGCGAATTTTTTTTTTTGAGTGTGAAAATTTCATCCAAGTCCAACTAAATCACTGAAAATATTGCAACATTCCTGATGCTCTTTCCAAAAATTGTGTTATCGTTTTACTGCGAGAAAAGGATTTGTTCGTCCTCCTTCAAACTTCTTCTTTTTTTAAGAAACAAGCTTCAGAGACCCACGGTCTAAATCAAATGTGACCAACATGCTGTCCTCGGTCATCTGAATATTGTCAATAATACAATGTAATAATCCAAATATAACAGGTCTGCAGGACATAGTATGGTAACTTTATAAGAACAGGAAATGTATAGACGTATAACGCATCATTTTTAAGAAAGTAAACAATAAACTAATTTCTTATATATAGAATTTAGTTTACACACACACACACACATACACATACATACACACGCACACACAAACATACACACACACATACGCACACACACAAACACACATACACAAACATACACACACATACACACACAAATACACACACACACATACACACACACACGCACACACACACAAACACACATACACACACACATACACACACATATACACACACATACAAACACACACACACATACACACACATACACACACATACACATACACACACACAAATACACACACACACATACACACATACATACAAACACACATACACACACACAAATACACATACACACACACGCACACACACACACACACACAAACATACATACACACATACACATACACACACGTACATACACACACATACACACAAAATACACACACACACGCACATACACACATACACACACGCACATACACACACACACACATACACACATACACACAAACACACACACACATACACACACGTACGTCTATGACTACATCACTAGATCTGCAGGGCGAAAAGTCTCTACAATAAAAATATAAAAGGTGCCTTGCAATTAAATATGCGTATTCCACCCTGCCAGCGGCGGCTCGGTCAAAGGCGTGGGTCTGCGACCGCTCGCTTGCTGGGATTGCGGGTTCGAATCCCGCCGGATCATGGAAGTGTGCGGCCCTGAAGCAAGTCATTAGGAAATGCATGGCTCTCATGTGTTTTTAAGTTGGCCAGTCCTGGTCTAGATCACTGCGGTGCCATCCTAAACTGTCACATAGTAGTGACCTCTCTTTTCAGAGCGCAAATACTAGTCCATTTATGCTTAATGTCCATAACAAGCACTACAAACGCTTGTTATCTCATCAAAGAAACTCCATTTGTATGAAACTCGAAGTTTCACCACCAAAGCCTCGCAACATATCCAGTTAACATCTTCACGCCGCAGTCCTAAGTTTGTTATCTGCAGTCAGGCTATATGATTGCCGAAAAGGAGCACTGCAGTGTGGGCGGCACTGTGCAGCACTGATATCGTCCGCTCTAAGGCGAGTAGTCAGGGGATAACAAATACTTTCTGTAATACAAGTGATAACCGGCCAAGCTGATCTCTGTAATTTACATCCAGTGATAGACTGGATTTTTCAAACGGGTCTTTCGGATTAGGTTCCGCGATTCCTAAAGAAGAAACGGAAACAATTTCTGAAGCACAGTAGGTTTGAAGGAAAACGAATAAACGATAAAGTTATATAAAACTGGGACACGATTTTATGAAATGTGAGGCTATTCCAGTAGTGTGGAAAGGATACTGAGGTCTGCGATGTGATGCTTTTTTTTTTTTTTAAAGAAAGGTACCAGCGTGTGAGAGAAACGGGCTATCTCCACATTCAGGGTAAAAGAATCTTCTGTCCTGAACAGTGAGGTAGCATATTGTCCGAAATATGTATGCCTACCTACAAAAGTAAATGACGTCACACACTAGACGTCAATGACTTTAAAAGGAACAGTTAATAGTAGAATTATAAATTTGGTTATTTATGTTGATAATATTAAATAGGCCATTATTTCCGGTTTAAATAATTTTCCTGTTGCGTCTAGAAGAAGTGTATTCAGATCTAATAAACGTGTGCGTAATGCAGATAATCACAAAAGTTTTTCCCTTCAATGTATCGGTTCCTTTGCACAAAATATTTACCAAGAATTTCCAGATATGGATTGCGCTGTTACTCTTACAGAGTAGTGTTCGCCTAAAGAAAATAAAATCTTGGATAAAATACTGAGTTCAGATTCCGAGGTCTTTGCCTTCATTGATCATGTTTTGCGGTATCATTAATTTTTTTGCAAAGTGATCCGACATTTCATTCCTCCGCACTTATACAGAAACGCCTAACAGTAACAAACAACAGAACTAAAAAGACACATGTGCATAAGAAAAGTGGAATGAAAAGTATGACGAAATGTTCGTGAAGGACACACACACACACACACACACACACACAATGCAGTTGATGAAGTAAACATCCGGAAGTCGCGATCACATACAACGGCTGTAAATACGCCTCCACGCAGCGGCTGCATTACCTGATCCAGCAGGTCGCCATGTTGAGGTTGCGCAGTATAATGTAGGTTCAGCCACACAGAACATGGACTTGTGAAAATGGTAGCGATTTAGAGCAATGGTATCAGCATGTACACTTTTGATCTGCCTTAAAGGTAGAACAATAGAACGTGGAGATGTAATAATATTTCTTTCAGAACTTGCGCATGGAAGAATTTTTTTTATGGTGCAACAGCCCCTAGTGGGCCAGGGCTTCCTAATTATCAAGGCTTCACCATCACCCTTGGAGACACCATACACGGTAGGACTCCTCTGGACGAGTGATAAGCCCGACTCAGATAGCTTTCAAGACACAACATTCTCGAGAGACAAGACTTCCATGATCCGGTGGGATTCGAACCCACAATCCCAGCAAGCAAGCGGCCGCAGACCCACGCCTTTGACCGAGCGGCCGCTGGCGGAGTAGAATTTTGATATTTAATTACAAGGCACCTTTTATATTTTTATTGTACAGACGTTTTGCCCTGCAGATCTAGTAATGTAGTTACAGAAGTTTTGTTTGAACAATTTTGTATTCAGGTACAGACTGTCTCCTTTAATTTTGTTGGATATAATCTCAAAAATTCGCACAGTCACTAAGTTTATAATTTTCCGTTTGCAGACATTTCGTACAAGATACTGAGATGTGCTTGTCAGTTACTTGCATGCCATATTCCACATTCTTGCCCCCTCTTGTTCAATAGTCATCATCATCATCATTATCAGAGCGGAACCTGGAGAAGAAACTGCACGTCTTCTTCGGGAAACTTAAGATTATTTGTCTGATCTTACAGCGGGAGAAGTATTAAAATGGATTTTATTGAAATGGTATTTAATATGCGTACTGGATTGAGGTTTTTTGTAATATGACCTAAGGTATGGGTTTTTTAAACTTTTGGCGCCGGAATTATTTTTTTAATTTTTGCACACCCTGTATATAAAATGTGAATAATACAGGAACCAAATATGTTCGAATTATGAAACAAACTGCATTTTGAATAGAAAAAAACGGAGAGTATATACCGTGTTTAAAATATTCAGTACCTATATTTGTTGAATAAATATATAAAATGCAACTTTAGAGGTTAGCGGTGCTGTACGACCACAATAGTTGACATTAGGCGTCAAAAGTTTAAACATTTGTATAATTTTGGTTCACTAAAATAAGCAAATTCTTGAACATTTTAATAACAATTGACTACTCAAGGACGATACTCCATCATGTAGTTATTTAGCTTTATTTTGCAAATTCTCGTGACAATTACCTCTTGAACATATTGCTGACAAAGTTACATGTATAACAGAAATGCAATCTTATCATGGTAACTCTTACTGTATTCGACATTATTCGTGGCATTGTTTTACCCTGATGCCTTTACCACAGGATTCTATGTCACAGGTGTCACATCATAATTGTTAGTGTTCAAGAAAACCGTGACGTGGCACGATAATATGTAGGAAAGGAACAATGAGAAGGACGAGAGTAATAAAAATAACAATAACTATAAGAGTATGGGGAAGGAAAGGAGTCGGAGGAGAAAGACTGAGAATTATTCCCTTTGCTCCCTAGAATATTAGTTCATGGCATTTGATTAATACCCGTCTGCGGAGATCTGAAGTAGTCAAAAACGTCCTCAGCTAGCTGAAGCCTGGAATCCCACTACACACACGTTACTGGCAGCAGAGGTTATTTCTTTCTGCAAACAGAAAGAAAAGCAAAGTTTAGAGTGAATCATCAATATGATATTTGAAACTTCTGTAAGCCTATATACCCAGTCTACACGTCACAATGTTTGTGTCTGCGTGCATGAAGTCACTTTGTTTGTGAGTGATAAGAGAATGTTCAGTTTTGGAATTAGATATTCTCGCGCGTTGTTGATGAAGGTCCGAGTCTTCTAAGATATGGCCCTGTTGTCGTCGGTGAATATTTTTCGACGTTTCGGAGTATTTTATTATTTCAATTATCACTTTCTTGCATAATTTTAGCGACTGACCAACTTAATGCACAAATTCTTGTTTTATAATAAGTTTATTGTATTCCTCTACATGTTTCGAACACTGTTGTTCTCATTATCAGGAGGTCAAATTGTATTATACAGTATCTTGTATCGTTACACTCTGTAGGTGGCCGTCCGGTGCGCACCGGACGGTCACCTACAGAGTGTAACGATACAAGATACTGTATAATACAATTT
>Ga0136643_10007745_pt1 | contig 15581 bp, 5 predicted proteins | sample TergutLab28metaG_FD_96883 | JGI IMG/M metagenome (GOLD analysis project Ga0136643, IMG submission 96883) | Labiotermes labralis P1 segment gut microbial communities from Petit-Saut dam, French Guiana - Lab288 P1 (version 3) (version 3) | ecosystem: Host-associated > Arthropoda: Insects >... | reverse complement strand
CTGTACAGGAAGAATGATCTCCTGATGATGAGCTTCTAGAAAGCTCGAAACATGTAGAGAGTGAATGACGACTACCCATGAAAATAAAGGATAGTCTACAAGTGACATCATGTTGGTTATTTTTAAGAAGTATAAGAACACATTTTGCCATTTATGTGTGATGTCTCCCATTATGTCCCAAAGTGTGGGTAACAGGACTAAATAGTGCCACTTCTATGTATCTGAGACTCAACATGAATGATATTAGCCTGGCACATTGATCACTACTTGTGCAGCAGCAACTCACCAGGGTGGTTCCATGCCCTTCGTACTATGAACCTCCCACCATCTTTCTGTGTATTTCATTTCTGCAGTGAAAGTAACACACATGTTGCCAGTAAAATGACGTTTATCGACAAAGCAGCATAGTTTATATATGTTTACATATTGTGACATTGAAGCATCATATTTTTTACCACCTTTGTTCAGAAACATACATATAATTGTTCGGAGAGCATATCATTTGTCTTACCAGGTGATTTTAATGAAAATATTCCGTAGCTCTTGAGGATTAACTGAAGTGTTCTTACAGGAAAATAAAGGTGTGGGACCTAATTGCGGCATTAGATCCAAGAGCTCCTGCCAGTACTTTGTGTTTGCGAACGTTGGTGGTAAGTGTAATCATGACAGGTAATATTTGCAAATGGGAGCTATGTGAGAGGAAAGGTTTTAATGCTTAATATAGGCAATTTCTGTGACAAAGTAAAATACCTTTCACAACTGTGTTGACAGCCACAGCACATAAGCCTAAAATATATTATAGTATCATTCTTGGTCAGTCATGAGGTTTAAACGTTTAGGCCAGAAAATGGCTATCCAAACCGAGATTGTTTTGTGGTTTTCCCTGGTCTTTGTGGGCAGTTTATTATATACTAACCCATTTAGGCTACAGCCTCTTCTTTCCTCATTGCATACAATTTTAAATTCACAGTAATTGTGAATAAAATAGCCACAGACATATTTTTAATCCGTATCAGTGTACTTCTTGTCATGAAATCTGATGTTAATATCTAATTCTTTTCAGGAGCATACAGGACGTGTTTTTCGCCTGCAGTTTGATGAATTCCAGATTGTTAGCAGTTCGCATGATGACACAATTCTCATTTGGGACTTCCTGAACTGTACACCCCCAGAGGGCACACCACAACAGCAGAACATGCAACAACTCAACACTCGCTCCCCAACACGCACGTACACTTACATCTCAAAGTAATTACGGACAGTGATGGCTCTTCCATATCCCCACAACCAGGGTTATATGTCGGTGTATCTGGAATATTTTTTTCCTTAGTTATAAATTAGTATCCGATATCAAATCTAGGATTGCCCAGGAGTTACCAGAATGGAACAGTTGAATAGAAAATATGATTTTACATATCACATTTTGAATCTTTGCAAGTTAAGATCACTGATTTTGAAATTTGGAAGAAATATTGGTCCACTATCTAAGAACATCACATTCGCATGGAATTTTAGCGTACACCCATTTTGGATTTTTAAATGTTAACTTGCACATTTATTGATGGTCATTATTGAGGGTAAATAAAAAGCTGAAGGCAATTTATGTGTAAAAGTAACACCCCATGTCAGAACATGCACCTGATTATACCTACTTCATTGTTGATAAGCAAGTCTACACATGTGTTGTCTGGAGCCTCTGTCAGTCTTTGTTGTACTTTCAAGGTGTAATCTTGTCAGATGAGCCTTTTTGTTTTACAGTTAGTGAACACTGTGTTTTAATCAGATTTTTTGTGGTAAGACATCAGACCTGGTATTCAAAAAGGAATGTTTACACCATGTAGACAGATGTTCAAATGAGTGGGAAGGTATAAAAGTGGGCAGAACAAGCATGGTTGCCAAAGATTTCAGATAGAATGTTTCAACATGCAAAATGTTTAGTCATGGTAAAAACAGGCAAATTAGTGTTTCTGCTGTTGCAAAAAAGGTTTGAAATCAGCTGTCGGTTTGCATATTTTATGCACATCTCTCTCACATATTGCAAAGTTAGTGCAAGGTGGATCCCCATATATCTCACAGATAAGTGGTCAACTGGTGGCATAATGAGCAGCCAGAAGCATTTTTTAAGCAGTGTGTGGATCAGTGTGAGAAGTGTAAGGACAAGTAAGAGGATAGGTTGAAAATTAATACATAAAATTTCGTCTTTTTTAGTGTAACGAAGAGTAATTTGCCTTCTACTTTTTGATTTATCCTTGTACTCTATACTGTATTTGTTTAGACTGTATAAAGCCTTGTATAATTGTTACATTTTTTCCCTAGAAGTTGGAATATAATTGTATTCTGAATTAGTTTTAAAGCCATCCCCAAAAATTGATGTGATAATGAGTTTTGTGGCAGTATGTTTCCTTTTAAACTAATTGCTGGTTCTAAAAATTATTTTGGAGTTCTCTCATATGGACCAAAATTTTGGCATAATTTTGAGTAAGTTCTGATGTGTGACATTGTGGGCTTTTCTTGTTCTCATTAAATGGCATTAGTATGAAAACAGTAATTATAGTGTACTTTTCACAGTCAGAATATCTGATATCTCTATACTTGTTCTTATATATAGTCAGTCGAACAGAGACACTAGCACTTCATATATGCAGTTTGTATATGACACCAGGTAAAGAAAATATTTAAGGTAATGTGGGGATTCTCACTGCCAGGAATGTCAGACATCCAAATTGTCAAATATAAAGGTTGCATGAAATACAGTGAAACTCCTTAAGACATTCATGAGGAGACCCCCAAAAAATTTGGCTTTTAAAAGCAGAAAAACCTCTTAACACATTGCCGTCGGGCTGGTCTTTTAATTAAATACCCCCTGGTGACCGGACATTTTAAACGCCTTTAATGTTCATTCCCATAACGTTTTGCAGGCTTATCTTTCTAAAATAAGGTTCAAGAGTGGTCTGTCTGCTTGTAACTTGAGATCCAAATATCTTGCATGTAGCTGACGATGACCTTGAAGTGATCAGTGTGTCAGACCAGCTCGAAAACACGCGTGTTGGACGTCGTGTAAGAAAACGCAGAAATGCAGGGCCCGTCAACAACGCATGGGTGAGCATTTGCGCATTTCTGTGTGAGCCGACGGCAGTGTGTTAAAAGGGTAGGGTTGAAAAGTTACACATATTTTTTTTATTTTTTCGGAACTTGCATGTATGTTGAATTTTTGTAAGTTGCAGCAGTGTTAACGTACTCTCACTTGTATCTGACAGTCTAAGCATTTTATCGGTAACGTTTCTTCCAGGACTGCCTAGTTCTTGAGTGATTTTGGTGCAAGGTACAACTGCAGTAGTGTTTCAGATATTGAGAATGGCCTGTTTTTTGTGCCCTTACTTGATGTGACCATGTTCAAAGAGGAGTTTTATACAATCAATGAAAAAATTTAATGACAAAATTAATTCAACTTGAAACTCAATTCACTGAAGCATTCCATCCACTGTTAGAACTGACATAAAATGACAGCAACATGTGCAAGATTAAAAACCACATTGCTCCATTGTGTAATTTTTTCCACATTTATGGGAATGTGTCCACAGATTTCAATGTTGTATGTACCCCAAAAATCAGTTTAAACACCAATTGCAATAATATCTTGCTAACACAACACTGGTTTTTTATGAGTGATAGTAGGAATGTTTGTAAAGTGTTCAATAATTGGTCACTCTACTGGATGCAAACTTTGTGCACAGAATACATCAAAATTCCTGAAACTAAAGTACATAACAGTTGCAACTGCAGTAAGCTCCATTACAAGACGGTGTAAATCAGTCTGCTGCAACATGCATGAAGAAAGTGTAACAAGACAGGCAGGGGGTGGTATAGCGATAATGGTACTAAAGATTGTAAAAACTTCTTATTACATGGAGCTAGAAATGAATGAAAACTAGGGGCATAGTGCATGTAGAAAAGTGTATAATTGTCAGAGGACTTGGCTGATTGCAAATGGGAGGGGCCACAGGCACCATGTTTGCCATGTGATCAGTCAGCCTCAAGTTTTAACACCGGAAATGTAATTGAAATGTATTACGTATGGAATGCACCTTGGTACAAGTTAGTTTGGAGTTCAGAACACTTGCCTTCAATACTACACTGCCACGTTGCAATGACATGAGGAAAAAATACTTTCCGGACATGTACGCTACGAAATAATGTTGACAGCAGTATGGCTAGAAGCAAAATGATTGATGTAGGAACTATGGTGATGGAATAGTGACAGATGCTGAGTAGTGAGGTCTGATTGTAGTCTGTGTGTTGTGGACGAAATGTGTGAATCAAGTTCCACACCACATGCCATGAATTCATGCCTTTCTGCTATGTGAAAAAGGTATCCAGAAATAACCTTGGAAATACATCGTGTACAGACAGTGGCACCAGGCTGTATGTTGGGGACATTGAATGAATGGAAACTTGGGGAAATTGATTAATTTGATTTGGTAAATGTATCAACAGGCAAAAAATTCATTTTGTCATGGACGTTTTTGCTTCTTAAGTAGGAATTTGTATTACATGGGGATGTACTAAGGAAGCCAGTGTATTTAATCATTTGGGAAAATTTTGGTGCTTTTTATCCTGATGTCTTTGGTGGGATAACTCCTTAACCGAGGACATCTTTAAGTGAGTTTCACTTTAATGAATGTCATGTAAATTAATTTCCTCAGAATCTGTGATCACATGAAGAGCTATTCTGAAAATAAACATTTTGAGTGTTGTTTGAAGTTGTAGTCTATACTGTCAAAATGTGAAACTCATTGTCTACTGGGAAAATGATTTCAGAGAAACACTTGGTGATTTCATTAAGTAAACATTTCTTTGATAAATTTGTGGATTGTTTGGCTACACAAAATAGGAATTCTGTGACCATAGCCTTTGCCTGGGTACACTGAGGGGAAAGGGGGAAGATTTGAATAAAAAATCATGAAACAACTTTGCTTTAAAACAGTGGTGCTAATTTACTGGAGGGCAGTGTACCATGATAATGGTCATTATTTGTAGGTAGTTCTCTATGGTAACAGGTGTGCAAGTATGGAGCTAACAGTGTCTTTGATGTGTGCTACAGAATTTGTCAGGATTATGTTAAAAGCAATTTAAAGAAACAACAAACCCTGGTTGTGATAATTTTCAGTTTGTTATGTATTTATTTGCTAGGTGTAAAGTGCATGATCTTATTTGTATTGCAGATCTATAAAGCAGTTCTTTTTTTCTGTGCCTTAATGAAGCATGTTATAGTCTTACTGTACGCATCACTTACAAACTGTAATTGCTTGTGATACAATACATTTTAGTACTTAACCTTGAACAGGTGATAGGGCATCTTTCTATTGGATGTTGGATTTTGTGAATAATTGCAATCCATAATAACTATTAAAATGCCATTTTAAGATATAGTATGCCCTAACAAGGCTTGCTGTTAAATGTTCGCTTTGTTTTTTATCTGGATTGTGAGTTCTTTGTAGTACTTATGTTACACGGAAATCTGGATGATATCATGTGAAAATAACTTGCCCAAGCGTCATTGGTTGTAGTACCTACTACTGCTGCTGCTACTACTACTACTACTAATACTGCTAGTAGTACTACTACTACTACTACTAATAATAATAATAATACTCCACCACCATCACTTCTAGCTAGCAGCTCACATTTTGCTTGATAATATGAAGAGAGCAGACTCCAATCATCCAAACTAATTTTTATGCATACTGAGTGCTACTTTTGTGTATTCTGTAAATAGTATTTAATGAGTTAAGTCTGTCTCCTGCATGTGACAAATATGCAAAGCATTGTCTTTGACTTATGCTTTTAGTCTCTTATGTTTCATAGCTTGGAATGTAGCGTCCTGCATGTTAAGGTAGTATTGTTTCATTTTTATATTACATATCATGCTTTTTTTTAATTATGGCATCTATTTCTTCTTTACCTAAGGGTGCAGAGACTTTTTGGTGCCAAGTTTCAATTAGAATTTACATGTTATAAGATTGGGAAGTCCATCACTGAGAGCTGAACTTACATTGTTAATTTATATGTTAGATGTTACAAACAGTGCGCTTTTTTTTCTCAGTCCCGGACTTTGTCATTCTCTTCAGAACTTCCCATGTCATACTGTTTGTAAGGATGTGCTGACAAACATATAAATTGTTCTTTCATATGGAGTGCATGATATTTATAACATAGATATTTGTTGAATCAGTTTATTGATTTTCCATATTTTACTTACAAAGTTCAAATTTATTCTGTTTCTGAATGCAGAAATTATTTGATACTCAGTTCACTGTTGCGTGCATTTATATTATCAGCATTTTGATACTGTATGTTCCAAAACAATACAAGGAACCATTTTTAATGTGACAATCATGTTTATCAGTTTACGTTTGCCTACTTTTACCAGTCAAATCACAATGTTTTGAATGCCATAACAAAATAAATCAAAACTGTGGAGAGAAAAAAGAAGTACAGTGTACATTAATTCATTTGGAAGCAGTACTGTTTCTGTATAATGTTTATTAGAATTTTAAATTGCAGAAATTGTTCGTTATTATGGAAGACCAATACTTGTATGTTAATTTTTGGTAGATTTTGGACATAGTATTGGTGACGTGTACATGGAATATTTTTTACTTCTATATGTTTATGATATGGAGTAATACTGGGACATAGTGTCTTTTGTGAGAGCGGTGTTGTATGTAATGACACTATCAGGTGTTAAAGATTGTATAGTATCAACAGTAGAGAACAAAATATGAGTATGGAATGTTGGTGGAATGATACTGATGGGACAACTGTAGCATATCAGCTTTTATTCCTTCATGCTTTAATGTCTGAATGTGTGTTAATGTTTACTACCATTCCATGACATGTTCAGAGATTTGTCTGGCATAACAGTTTGATACCAGAAAACAGATACAGCTAGGAAACTGCATTCTGAGACTGAAAGATATTACATTTGGTGGAAGTCATTGCAGGTACTGCCGCTTCAAGGTTTTCATCCCTGTCTTTTTATATTCTTTTGAACAACGTATTTATATGTACATTTATTAACTTCGTAAGGTATGTGTTAGGGCACTGACATTCAGGTACTCTGGCAATTCCAACAGCACCTGCACAAGACCCGAAGTCAGAAAAAGGTTCCCTGTTTTATTCCTATAAAAGTGACGTTTACTGCATGCTGTGGCTCTGTTGAATTTTAGAATGTTATTTGTGCTACAAGGTGGGAAGCTCGTTTATCCATCCAGGCAAAACATTTGCTTATCAAACAAGTCGAGTGACAGCAGTCATGCTGAACAAGTGTACAATGGAAGAAGCGCGATCTGTACTGAATCCATCCTGTGGAAATCCAGTATGAGCTGTAAGGGTCTGTGGACAAGCAGAATTCCTGATATGAAGTGCCCTGTTACCTTTAAAAAAAAAAAAAAAATATATATATATATCAAGGTCACAATATGTGAAGGGCAATGGTGACCATATTTTGGGACTTGGGCAGAGTAATTTTGGAGGCCATTTTTGAAGGGAGTGTTGTTTTCGCATTGTAATGCCTGACTACACATTGGTCACACCACAGTGAACCTCTTGGAACACTTGGAATGGAGAGATTCTTCCTCATACTCCGTGTAGTCCTGATTTGGCATGATCGGACTTTCAGATGTTTCCCAAAATAATGAAACATCTTCAGGGTCTCCACTTACATAATGATAAAAATGTCAAAGAGTAGGTCAAGGAATGTCTGCAGGATGCGTTGCTGTACCACCAAGGCTTTGACTGTTTGATATACCATTATGGTTAGTGCCTGAAGAGATGCATTGACTACTTCAGAATTGTAGACTGGATATATGCCTGTATTGAACCCATGTGTTTTTGCTGTAACTTATTTATATTCCTAGTAAAAACTGGGGACCTTACATTCTGACTTCCTCTCATACATTGTAGTGATTTAAATGTTCATTTTTCCATTGTGTATTATTTATATAACTGGCAGTACAAATCTGATATATCAAGATGTACACATTTTTGCACATGTGCTTCCTCGCACATGCACAGACACACTGTGAATTTACTGAAATATGAAAGTTGGATAATTAGTTTTGAATTTGCATGACATATTTTAAAATTATCAGTTAATTATAGCAAAATGTTTCATGCATATCTCATTATGTGCTTCACATATTTGTTCATTTATCTGAAAATAGCACAAAAATTTTACCACAACAAACAGTACCACTTTGTGACAAAATTTTACCTGTACTGGTTTTGTTAAACCAGGACAAGGATAGGGTCTTATTGGTGATGATATATGTTCATACACTTGTAAGCCATTGTCTTTAATTTCATATAAAGCAGATCAAAGAAAGTTCAGTTCTTTGATAGTTGCTGAATAATCTGATTTATCACTAAACAAATTGGCCCATAATCAGTATGTAGTTTAAGATTACCATGTTCCATGCGGTAAACTAGTTCACATTATTTATTCCAACAACTGCACAACAATAAAAAGACAGAAGTTTTATAAATAGATACAATTGTTTTATAAATATATATTTATAAAACTATTGTCTTTTTATTGTTGTGTGCTTGTTGGGGTAAATATTGTGAACAGTATGTAGTTATTAAACATGATTGTCACATTTGGGAATTGTCTCTTATGATTTACAATTAATTAATGAATCCTGTTATCACATACATGTTTATTTATATTCTTATAATACAAGCATTTTTCCTGTTGCAGCACATCCAGACAGACGCAGAATATTTACCTGCATGTTTGAAAGTTATGCATTTACTGTTATAACTGTATTCTATTTATAGACTTCATAGAGTATAATCAGGGAATTGTGGATCAGATAGGCTGTGAACTGTTATTTCCTTATTACCTAATGACGTGTTATAAACTACAAAGCTTATATAGTGCAAAACGATTGTTTGTTGTTAGTTCGGAAGTGAGGAGGAAGTAAAATGACATATTTTCCCATATATCGGTATATTTAGCCTAAACTTTGCCCATAAAGATAAGGTAAAGAATGGCAGAAGAGTTTGTAGTGACCAGTGCTGCATTCAGTATTTGGACTTGATACCACTTGAGTAAAGGTCAGGCTCACACCTGCAGGGTTAACCTGCTTAATGATATGTTTAAAATAAAATGACAGATGTCAAATTTCCTTATTCTTGTTCATTTTCCAAACGTGATGACATTGTTCTTGTCTCTAATTCATACTAGTGTACAGAACTCACTTCATAAAGACATATTTACTTCTTATGTGCCTTAATGTCAGTAGAAAGATTGTGGTGTTGAAGCTAATGGTGTCATACTTCATCATTGTACATTTCGTAGAAAACGTCTCCATCCAGCTTCGTGGTTGGAGAGTGCAAGTTCCACTCATGGGAATATCATTTTGCTGAGTCTCTGAAGCCACTGGCACCTTCGTATAGCATAGGATTATAAATCTTATACGAAGCCTACAGTTCTAATAAATATAGCAAAATTATCACACCGTTTGTGTGCAGTTTATTATATTACGGTACACTGTGGATATCACTACTATGGGATGTTAATTACTGTCAATTGCACTGTACCGATTTACTGTAAATTTCCTGTTTGTTAAATATCCCTTTTTGTCTAATTTTAGTTTTTCATAGCACACAGCAATGCACGTCTGTTCTTTATAAATACCAAAATGCTGTGGAACATGTCTTCTGTATGCTGCTTTTTACAGAATCTTCATCTACACTAGGAATTGGAAAACAAAATTTTTGGAGCCTGATTGGTTAGTTTGACGCAGTATTTTTGTTTCTGAATTGCCATTCTATCCTAAGTTAAATGCTAGGTTTTGATGGGTTGTGTCAAACAGCAGCAACTCATATCACTGTTAATTTCCCGTAGTCAACTTTCACTGGCCAAACACTGGTCAGGTTTTGGATTGCAGACTGTCTCCTAACTCCCCAAACAAATGTGGGCTTTAGAGTAACATGTTTTGAACCTTCATATGCTCTTATGCCAAACTGGAATCAAAGTCTTTCCTCACTTATGATATATGTGTTAGAAGTTATCGCTATTAATTTGAAATAAAATATCAAATATTCCTCTCTTGGTTTGGCACATCTGGGATTCGAACTCTAGACTGCCAGTTGCAAGGTTATACACAACCTGTATAGTATCTGGTCCAATTCCCTCTTTATACCAGTGTTATCAACTTTAAGGCTTAACATAATACTTTTAGTATTTTATATTGAAGTAGGCAGGATATAATTATGTTACATATACCATGTAACATAATTATTTAGCTAAAGAAGATGCTATTTTTAAAGGTTTAAGTTGAAAACAATTTTTGGTACATAATTTATTACAACAATTCCAGTAAAGTTTTATTTATAAATTGGTGCATTAAACATGAAGATAATTCAAACAAAAATGCCAAAAAGTTATTTAAATATAGATGTAATTATGCCGCACACAAAACACATTTCTCATGCTGCTGTCATATGGGATGTGACAGTATGCAGTCTCATTGATAAATTTCATTAGTCATTGTAAACTACTGTTTCTGGGAGTTCAAAAGTGGTCCTAGCTGAGAAATTTTGGAAAATGTTTCGATCTCAGAAAGAATAGTCCACTATTCCCTGTTTTGAAATTGTGTGGAGGAAGAGTCCTGTCTAAGATCTCAGCCTTGCACTGTGGTGTAATTGAGGTCCTTGATCTTTTGGAATGCTACGTGGCATATGTTGGTAGTTGGCTACCAACATTTCAGGACAGTGTATCATTCCCATCTCTAAGGGTCAAGCATTCCAAGGAGAATGGGACCAATAGGTTATCCTACAACATTGGTAACAAACTACCAGCCTATGTCATGTAACATCCCAGAAGAGTGATGGCATCAAGAGTCATGTCCTTATACATGCACAAAGTCATTCTGATGAGCTCATACCACCCTGAAATACTGTGTTTAAAACTGAAATTAGCTACAGCACAACCCTCTTGAGGGGTGTCTTTTAAATTGGGGTTCCTGCATGACATTTTGTAAAGTTTTCCTTGCTCTAATGCTAGTTTTCCTACTGAGAAGTCTGTTCTCTTAAAGTTACAGTAACTGATTCTTTAGAAATCTAAAGAGGGTTTTGCTGTGTTATAACTTGTTTGTACCCGCATACAAGGCTGATACTTATTTCAGTTTTGGGTTTTTTTTTTACAGCTTTTGAGTGACATACCTTCCATGTGACTGCTGCTTTGTGATAATCTGGTAAGCATTTGATTAAGGAGGAAGTCACATTTATGACATGCACCTGCTATTGTGTGGGATGGTTTTATTGGAGTATTTTTTATGTGTTGAGTGTGTTAATGGAATGTATTTTTATTTGGCAGAGAAGTGCTGTAAACTGAATTGGATGACAAGTGGATGAAGACACAATGCTACTATCTGTGCAGCTATAGAAAACTATGTGGATTTCATTTATTATATAGGACACTAGACACTTTAATGTTAAGAAGTCTGAAAGAACATGTTTCACCAATAATAATTCAGATGCTTCTAAACAGTAACTGAGCAACAAAACAAAGTGTATATGTGATGTACTGTATATACGAGTATTTTATTTACTTGCTATAGCTGCTTGACATATCATTTTAGCTATTTTGTTTATGTCTGGTGTTCTGAAGTAATCATACAGAAGTCCAACAAGAAACACAATTGGAAACAGATGTTGCAGCTTTTCAGTCAAGTTTAAATGTCGATGTTACTGTACTTATACAAGTGATCTGCTGAGGTGCTGGGTTTCCATCTTCAGTTATTTTGTGAATTCGTTCTGTGTAATAAGTGCTTATTCATGAAGAAACAGCCTCTTTCCAGGTGTTTTCTTGTGAACAGTGGAATCAGAAAAAAATATGAATGGATACAAATGCACATTTTGTTGTGTATATACTAAAGATGGTGTTCCTGAGTAGATGAATGTATGAAGACGTCATGTTGGTGTATATTTCCTGGAGAGAAGTGTGTGATCAGTCAAGGATTTTGCTTTCTTTTTCATATAAAATAATTACTGCTATGCAGTGATAAAGAGAAGGCAACACCATTAATAAACAGTGCTGCATAAATTTCATTATGTTGCACTAGATAATGCATGCTGCTAAAAATATTAGACCAGACAGTCGGGGATCAAATACAAGTGCTGATAAGTTTGGCCTATAGACATGTAATCTGTCCCCCAAGTATTTTTTGCTGAATTCTGTTGCGGTTTTTTTTTCATTAATAACATATGCATATGTGGAAGTTTGTAAATATTTTTTCCACTTCAAGAGAAAAGAAGGCCTATGTTTTGTTTGTCATACAATTTAGATTTTTTATTGCCATGTACTTTATACTCCTTTTGTGGACATGATTAATTTATTGCTGAAATTGTGTGATCCGAGTTGAAAATGTATGTTCACGTTATTTGTCTCTTCACTGACTCTTTTTTTCTTTCATTCATGCATTGTGGAGGGCTAGCTATGGTGACTTCATTGCATTACAGAACGCATTTTGAGTGCTTTATTTCTTTATTGCCATCAGGTAGACAGGTTGCATTCAAATGTTAGAAACAAAGTGCACATGTTTGGGTCTGTGTATAAAATGTGAGTGTGAGTTTCAGTGATGTGTTAAGGCATCTTTAATGTAAATTTAAGTGTAGTGAGGTAAAGTGTATGATTCATTTTATGTTTATTAGTACAGGCACTGGTTTTTTTTTTTTAAAAAAATAGTGGTGGATTGTGCTCACAGTAATTCTACCAGTTGTACTCTTCCATAATGTTGCTATCTATTTTGGAAGTATGAGCTGGTTTTTGTCTGAGAAAAGGAACCTCAGAATACGGATGGTAGCATAACATACTTAAAATATTTGAGTACTCTAGTTCCCGTTTACCTCTTTCATAGATGGTGAGTTTAATTTTTTAATGTAGTCACCTGAAATTGTGTTGTCTTTTTTTTTTTTTAACATGAAGCATGTGAGTATTTCTGCTGTCTTGTTGTTTACAAGTTTTCCATCACAACTTGATCTCAAATATTTTACTGATTAATCTTTCCTTCATGGCAGGGATTATGAAGTGAATGAAAATGTCGCATTTTTTGTTGCAGATTTGTACCCTTTGGTTTGACAGTTTTGTTGGCCACAGCCTTTCCGTTGGTATTTTCACTGTAAAACATGCTGAAATTCAATTTACTTTTAAATGATTTGTACATTTTTATGACAAATTCTTTGAACTTGGTTCAAAAGAACTTGAATAAAATTTACTAGCATTAAAGCCTTTTATCTTGAAGTGTATATGACTACAAATGTGAATGGTGTTAGTAATATTAGTCTTGTTTCCTCATCTGAAACTGCTCGAACTCCTAAATTTTAACATCCTCAAGCTGTGTAAACATGTGAAGTACTTTCTGTTGATTTGATAAAACTAGAAACTTGCATAATTTAATTTTTACCCACGTGTATGATAAATATAGGTGACAATAAATGTTATGAGGGAAAACAGTGATTTCATTAAAGAATGATTTATTAATTATTGTTCCACAAGTACACAACATGAGATCAAACATTCTGGGTTAACTTTGAGATGAGTCGTGATACAGGAACAATTAACAATTTGAAATATTTCAAAAGAATGCCTTTCTCGATGGTTCATTTTATATGAAGGCAAGATTGTTACACGCTTTCCACTCCAATTGCTGTACATGATCAATATTATCATCATCTGTCACAAGTCAGGTCTTGATAGACCTGTTCCAGCCTCTAATAGTCTCTTCAAAGGTCTTCCAAGTTGTCTTCATCCATTTGGTCTATAATTCAGCATTATTTTTGGCATCCTGTTGTTGTTCATTCTTCTTACATGTCATAGCCAATTTGATTTGTATCTTTATAGTTTCTTGTGAACTGGTTCCACTCTCACCTCTTTCAAAATTTCCTCATTCCTTTTGTGGGCAAAAAGAGTATTTCCAGGCTGTTCTTCTGAAAAATTCCATCTCAGTGTGAATTTTCTTTTCTTTTCTTTTTTTTTTTTTTCTAAGGGTTCAAATTTCTCTTCCATATGAAAGATTGGGAAGAGCCAGTGTGTTAAATACTTTTATTCTTGAAAATATCTGAACCAAAGTTGGTTTAAAAGTGTTGTTTAGAATTCTCGGTATTTGAGTAAATTTTGCCATTTTTTGTTCAATATCTTTTTCATTTTCATAAGAAATTTCACAACCAAGGTATTTAAAATTCTTTGCTTGTTGTAAACATTTTTTACCCACAATCGTTTCAATTCTTACAGGGTCTTCTTCTAAAAATGACATCGTCTGAGATTTTTCTGGTGATATTTCCATTCCTAAATTTTGTTTGCTGTGTTTTGTAATGTGAATACTCCTCTCTGTAAATTATCCTCTGAATCAGCTATTATGACTTGATCATCTGCAAAAAGTAGATTGTTTATTTTTGTACTGGTCGATAAAGTAGTGCCATTTTTGTAAATCTGGTTAAATTTTACTGTTATTTCATTCATGTAAATGTTGAATAGTGTGGGTGATATAGGGTAGCCTTTTCTGACTCCAAGATTAATTATATTTTTTTCTGGTAATTGTTTTTTTGTATCTTTTGTTTCCAGAGTAAATTTCTATTAGACTTTTTAGTAATAAATTTGGAATATTTTTGCTATGTAATATTTCAAATGGTTTGTCTCTTAACTTTGTCAAAGGCTTTCACATAGCCAAGAAATGCTAAGTGGGTTTGCGAATTAGGCTTTTGTCTTTTTTCTGTAAGTAATTTTATGCCAAAGAATGAATCGATGCAGGATGTGCCTTTCGAATTCTATTCTGGCATTCCAAAAGGAACTTACCTCTTTGTGCTTTCAATTTGTCATTCAAAATTTTACTGTATAGTTTATAACATATATTAAGTAGGTTAATTCCACCATAGTTTTTCCACATTTTGTTTGTAACTTTTCTTGTACATATGTATCACAATACTGTTTTTCCATTCTATAAATATGAGCAATGCTTATATTTATAGAATTGTATTTTAGTAATTTCAGACCACTCACTCGTTTCATTGTGGTGATACCAGAGGCTGTATAATACAATTTTGACCTCCTGATTATGAGCACATGGTGCTTGAAACATGTAGAGCCATGAAATAAACTTATTGTAAAAATAAATTGTGCATCAAGTTGGTTAATTACTAAGATAAGTATACTGAGATGCACGTTCAGCAAAACATGAAAAAAATGTTTCTTGGACCAGGGTTTATGTTTGCTGGGTCATATGTTTTAGTAGTTTAAATGTGTGTGGTTTTATTTTCTATATGTCAGATTCTAAGAATGATGGTAATTATTCCTAGGATTTTCAATGTCTTTTTCTGATTTCTCGTTTGGCAGTGGCTTTTCTACACTTGTACCAAATCTCTGGTCTTCAAAGATACTTCTTATATGCTAAATTTTTCTGTTCTACTTTTTTTGGGGGGGGGGGGGACTTTTTAAATTTTTTCAGGGCTTTACTCTCGCTCCTTTTCAAGAGGACTTTTTGACGTTGAAAGATGGTCGGTTGGGACAAGCAAGT
>Ga0136643_10007744_pt1 | contig 15582 bp, 8 predicted proteins | sample TergutLab28metaG_FD_96883 | JGI IMG/M metagenome (GOLD analysis project Ga0136643, IMG submission 96883) | Labiotermes labralis P1 segment gut microbial communities from Petit-Saut dam, French Guiana - Lab288 P1 (version 3) (version 3) | ecosystem: Host-associated > Arthropoda: Insects >... | reverse complement strand
GTCAGCAACATGCCCCGGCCGCACTTTACCCCCGGGAAAGACCCGGTACCCATTTTACAGGAGGTTGGGTGGGTTCCAGGGCTAGTCTGGAAGGGCAGAAAATCTTGTCCCCACCAGGATTGGATCCTGGACCATCCAGCCCATAATCAATCACTATACCGACTGAGCTACCCGGCCCACTTTCAGTGGGTGTAATGAAGCAAATTATGATGAAGATGAAGTTTTCTCTCCTGTAGGTAGCAGGCTTCTCCAAAACATCAGTACCTAATAAATAACGCAATAGTATGCAGTGTATTAGTGTATTATAACACAGTGGGGTTTCCTTGTCCTTAAAAAAAAAACCTTAGTTACAGTTTGCCAAAGTCTTAGGAGACTTGAATCATCATCAGTAGCACTCTGATAATATACAATGTTGCATGCAAATTGTGAATGTGATGAATGTGGGACAGTAACATTTTTCATCTTGTAACACTGGCATTTATAATACAACATGTAAGAGAATGCAGTGTAAAAAGACAAAATGAACATAAACTGTGTTGAATGAACGTACTGAAATGCCTTGCAGAAAGACTAGGAATTATGACTAAGAACAAACTTAGCTTCTGCTGGCATGTCACAAAGAAACAGAAGAGGAAATGTGAAAAATAAAAATTTCATGACATCAGAGTAAATAAGATACACGGCAACTGGATCACAGACATTTCAGTCAAAGGTATTATGGTAGGCTTAACTCTACTGTCATCATCACTGCAAGTGTGTCTTTTGTTGCAGATGATCTCATTACTGCCTGCCCGTATTATAAAACTGCTGGAATTTATTGGGTTCTCAGGAAGCAAAGTGAGTTCTGTATGTTAGTAAACATATTTCATGAACAGGATTGTTTTTGCACAGTTGTTGCTGCCATGTAGCAAGCCCGGGTGTACTTTTGAGTAGAAGAGTGGGCAACATTTTTGCATTCCATTTTTGTACATTTACTGGAAGTATGAAACAGAAGCATGCTGTTATATATAACTCTTACCAGTATTTTTAGGCACACTTATAAAATTGCAAAAAGTGACTGTTAGCTTCAGTATGCCTGTCTGTCTGTCGGCGTGGAACATTTCAGCTCTTACTGGATGGGTGTTCATGGAATTTTGTATTTGAGTATTTTTTTTTTTAAATCTTTTGAGAAAATTCAAGTTTCAATAAAATCTGACAAGAATAATGGGTGTCTTACATGAAGACATGTACAGTTATATCTCACTGAATTCTTCTTAGAATGAGAAATGGTTCACACAAAATTTGTAGAGTAAATCAAATCAGACATTTTATATTCAATAACTTTTTCTGAAAATCTTGCTGTTAATGAAATAATGTGAAAAAATATGATAGAGCCAGATAGGCCACAGATGACAATATAATATGGCACATGCACTTTGCAAGCTGGATAACTGAGGCTACAAACGCACTCTCAGAGTATGTAATACTTATTGCTTTTCCATGGCAAGAATGATTATGTGAACATGCCTCAGTGTTCTGTTATACATACATTGCATGCCTGGCATGATTTCAGGCTGCCGCCATGAAGTAGATGAGATCTGCACTCCTCTGGGATACTACATAGCATGTGGTATACTGCGTAATATCCCAGAAGAGTGCAGATCTCTTTGCTTGTCTTTCTACCATTGAGATAGGAAAATCCAGTCAAAATATTATGAGTTACCTCTTTGCTTTGTGTGAGTCTGGTTTAGTACCATGTCCTGTCTATACAGTATATATGTCTGCAGGTCATTGCATTATTCCTTCCCATGCTTATGGTGCATTAAATAAGCAGTTACCATTTTTGTATATGTCTGAGATTTGTGACTGATTTCTGTGTGACATGATTTCATGCCTTGTTTGACTGTTTTAGGAAGTTGGTTTACAGGAATTGGAAACGGGTTATCGCCTCCACCACAGCATACGTCAGATATTGTGTGTGATGTCACTGCTTGGTTATCATCTTATGGTTGTGTATGCTATTAGTCATTCTGATGGTGACTTACAGATTTGTGATGAGATACTGAGAAATCAGCTTCAGGTTTGTAATTGAATCTATTTTACAGCACTGTGAACTAACATTATTGCAACAAATTGTTGTTTAAAACATATAAAAGTAACAGAATATTCTACTTTTAGTGCATTTTTCATCATTATATACAGACACTTGCTAATGTATTTCAGTTCATCACATAAATTGATTTTTGCCAAGTCACTTTTATGACCAGTTTTAGGCTTTAAAAAATTAATAGATGGTGTTAAACTTCAAGTGTTCTGGTGATAGTATATTTAATAAAGTTGACTAATGTTTTTGACATTGTTTGTTGTCTTGGGTTTTTGTGTACCACCATTTATGCTCCCCAGATTTTGAAGCGTGTTACAGAGAAACACATAGCAATGGACAATGTCAATACCACTGCTCAGGTGTGTTGTAGAAAAGTGATGCATTTGTGTAAATGATAACTTCAGAGAAATGTGTTGTTAACATTATTTCTGAATTTTTGGGATACATTTTACTGGGATTTTGTTGAAATGAGTAACTGAAATGGCAGAGTATTTTTCCAGTTAGTCAGCCAATATAAATGAGAAATGCTCCATAATGTACAAAACAGGTACGTTTCCATGGATAAACAGAGGGTGTAATAGATGTAACACCAGCTGAGATAAGGATTTAAGAAGTGTAAAGGACAAAATGAGGAGAGAGAGAGAGAGAGTACCAGAAAGATGCAATATGAAGATAAATACGTTGGGAGATAAATCAATAACAGAATGAGGCATAACGAAGTTATGCATATTTCATTGCTTTTATTTTCTGAATTTTTACACTAGAGGCCCACGTTCTGTCCCTGGGAAAACTGTGTGGAATTTGTAGTGGACTGAGTAGAGTTGGTACATTTTCTCTTCAGAGTACTTCACCTTTTCCTGTCACACATCATTTCATCAGTGTTCTATATTCATATTAATACGCATTTATCAATTATTCTGAACAGACCACTGAAAACCATTTAATTCTCAACATGTTCATACATTATTTTCTTTTTTGTACAAGTTGGTAATTGTGTGTGTGATACAAAATGTTAGTGCAAACTGTTGGAAACAGACCACATGTAATTTGATTGACTAGAATATTCTTATGTATACAGACAATAGATGATTGTTTCATTGGTATCTTCAAAGTGAGCGGAGTTCATATTACGTATTTTCATTGTTACGCCATGCATGTTGTTGAGTTACTCAATTATTATACCAACTACTGCACATATATAAAATTTACACATTAAAACATTAAAAATGCTCTAACATATTTTGGTCCTAGGACCATCATCAGGGAGCCTTATCGTCCTTGCTAAAGTCACACTATAAAAGGTCACATTAATTTCGCTGTACCAGTTGGGTATTGTGGCAGCATGCCGTGTTGTGTAATGTTATGTTGTGAAGAGTGCCCTGCTATGGATGTGCATTCAAAGAATGCACATCTGTAGCAGGGCACTGCCACAATACAGCAAAATTAATGTGACTTTTTATAGTGTGACTTTAGCAAGGACAATACGGCTCTCTGATGATGGTCCTAGGACCGAAACATGTCAGAGCGTTTTTAATGTTCTAGTGTTTTATTGTGTAAATTTTATAAATTTTATATATGTGCAGTAGTTGGTATAATAATTGAGTAACACATATTAGGTCATCATCCTTGGTTTTATACACAGTTTTCTCATTCAAGTGGATTGGGGTTGGTTGGATCAACATTACATGGTGCTTGTTTTTGTGATGGCTATCTTGATTTGTCTATTCAGATAATTAGTTAACAGGTAATAAAATTAATTATTTCCTTCCTATTTTTTCAGTTGTATCCTCAAGGCGTGTGGTTCCTTTTTTTTAAAGGACGCTTAGAGTTTATGAAAGGTAACATTGATGATTCAATAAACTGGTACATAAAGTCATGGAAGTCACAGAATAAGTGGCCCCAGTACAATCATATTTGTTTTTGGGAGCTGATGTGGACAAACAGGTACGAGAATAATGATATAAGGGGTTCCCACTAAGCAAAGTGTAAAATCTAGACCGTCCAGAGAACTGTGAACAAATATCAGAAGCAGGTGCTATCAGCATATTGCATTTATGGTCCTAAAGGTTATTCAGACTTTCTGAAGACATGTAATAAAGTTAAGTATGGAGATAGTAGAAAGGCGTTGTCCAAAAATTTATAAAGAGAAATGAATGTAATTGAGTGCCAATTAATTTTACATAACAGTAACTAAAACATTCTTATTGCTGTCATATGTAAATTGTGATGTTGACCATGTAAGGAAAGGGCTGTGTAATTGGAGACTTGTCTGTATTTTGTTATTTGGAGTTCTTATATCTTCAGCAGCTTCTACATTTTTTTTGTTTTTCCCCAGCACTGTACTGCAGACAGAATCTTCCAAAGTCAAAGCATTCCTTGATATGTCAAAAACAAAAAATTTCTGGACTTCTGTGTCACATATCGTGCTAAAGCTGGTAATCATGAACTGTTAAACACTCAGTAATGTTGACAGATAGTTATATTTATAAATATAATTGTGACAATTGCTGATTATCAGCAAGTATTGTTACTGATTATTATTGATTGTTATTGGTTATTTAGGTATATGTATATGACTCCTTTATTACTGTTTTTGTCTCCTTAGTAGATAACTCTGTAATTGTCGCTCCAAAAGTCTCCTTTGTATTTCCATTTGATTTCACTCATTCCAATTCCATTCGTTTCATTTCTATCTTTATGTTTACTAGTTTGCCACATACTCCTAATGATCTTACGTTCCATGTTGCGGTTCTGTTAACTTCTGTCTTTGTTGTTACCCTTTTATTTTAATTTACATATTCTTCATTGATGATTCTATCTGACACTGTCCCTGCCCAGAGATCTGACTGGGGGACTATTTTATCTACAGAAAATTTAGTACCAGATAGATTCATCATAATACTTTGGTTGCTGATTTGAGATCATTATGTGGTGGTTTCTCCTTTCCTTCCACATTGCAGAGCGACAGGCGAAACAGTGGCTCTCATCTTCTCCCGTCGGTTTCTGATCTATAGCTGTACCGATTAACTTCTTCTCCACCTTTAGTCAGTTTTGCAAGAGCTGCTTCCCACTTTTAGTTACCACTTTGGCCTAGGTCCTGATTACCTCTGGGTAGCCCGTCATAGGTCAGTTTTCAGGTCCGTCCTGGGTATTTTATTTCCCCATTACCCACTATATCTAGAGAGCATTCCTCCTTGATCTGCCACCTGGGGAGGTGCCTGTTGGAGGATAACACGCAGGAGCTGACATTTATACAGCAATGAAAAGAATGGCTTGCAGTAGTTCCAGATGGAATGTTGCCAACCAATCAAGAGATTGAAGGATAAGATGTGTGACTTCATTGGTCTGTCTTTTGACTATTTCTAAATCCATATGGTTGTGTAACCCTGTAAGGTCCATGGAATGTAAATGAAGGAATGACTGAATGGAACAAAACAGTGCTTCTTAAGACAGGCCTTGAATTGATACTAGCGTTGTTCCCACCCCAAGGTTACACAAGCCATCCATGTTGACAGGGAGTTAAAAAATATTGTGTCTGGTTGTTCTCAACCAGCATGCTCTTCAGATTGAGTTCCAAGGAAACAGGGTAACTAATGTGTATATTACAGAGGTCTGACTTTAATGGAGAGGCAGATGGACATGAGATCTTGCTTTTGGATTCTAAAGAGGAAACACATGAATTCCTTTTGAACTCTAAATGAATCATATTACTAAGTTACAGATGTATGTCTTTTCCAAATAGTCATGAACAGCTCACAATAGAAGGTAGTATAGGCCTGTAACTAGAATATTAAAAAGAAAAATTAAAACTGCAAGCAGGCATGAGCTCTCAAACCTTTATAATGGAACAGTGTAATTATAAATGTATGTGAAAAGAAAGTTAAGGAATTATTGTACATGAAGGATTGACAGTAAAATAAGGGTAAAAATAATGTTTATAGGATAAAATGGGTGTTTTATGTATGTGTAGGCTGAATACAGAGATTAGTAACATAATGTATAAAAGGTAAAATTCGTTCATTCATTTAGTAGTCTGTCTTATGACAGGTCCAAAGCCTCTTCCAAAACGAGCTCTCCACGTAGTGTGATCTAGAGCTTCTCCTTCAAATGAGAGTATCCTCTCCTTTCCTTAAGGTCATACAGTAGCTTCCTATGTCTTCTTCCTCGTTTTCCTGGCACTTCTGTCCCCACTTTTATCTTTCCTTGAATAACCCTTTGTAGAAGGCAGTTTCTACACAAAATGTGACCAATCCAGTTGGCCTTCTGTTTACTTATTTCATGTAGGATATTCCTCTGCTCTTTGACTAAGTAATACTTCTTCAAAAAGGTAAAATATATAGGTATAAATAGATGTATAAAAAAGTATGTATTGCTGGTGCTGCTGTCTTTCTTTATCTAATCTGTTTGTTTTCACAGTATGAAACAAGAGTGGCGAGAGGCAAGTATGTATGCCAATCAACTGCTGCAAGAGAGTCGCTGGTCTCGGACCATCTACAGTTATCAAAGAGCAGCTTTGCTATGTATGCTTGGGGATGATCTCTCCTTAGATGAAGAGATTGAAATTCATAACCTCATGAGGTGGAGTTATATTTCTGTGCAGGCATGCCTGATAATTGGCTTCCTAATATTAATGTAGTGATCATGCTGCTGGTTAGTATTTAGTATGTACTGCATGGTTTCTCTCAGCAGATCTTCGAATGATGATGGTGAAGGAACTGTTTTGACAGGAGAAATGTATGTTTGTATGCTGTTAAAAATGGTTGATCTCTTGTTGACCAATGTTTCACTTGAAAAGTTTGATGACTACTATATGAACTCCTCTTACTCGCTGATAAAAAAATAACACATTCAACTTATTAACCCCCCAACAAAATATTACGTTTTGCTTTTGATTAGTATTAATTTTTCAGGGGACATTAGTTTTCTGTCATTGTGACTTACCATGTAAGGAATTTATGTCAAAGGAATAAGTAAAAAGCTACACATTTAAGAAATACTTACTGTGAAGTGTGGTTATTGTTGGCAGTTCTGATTCTTAACAGTTTAGAACTGAACGTTACAATATTTAACATTTAATTGCTGGCTTCATTGTGCCGTACAGACCTTTAGTTCGTCACATGTTGCCAGTCTTAGTGCAATGTGTGGTCATGAATGCATGTATGGGTACTAAAAAATTAAGAACCATCCATCCTGTGCAGGAGTTGGAATTTAAATATGAATGTCATAGAAGGTTTGATAAACCAGAATTGTGCTGGTAGGTTGCATCATCTTAAGCAATTCGTATTTTTGGTATTGCCGTTGAAAACAATTCTTTTATTTTATTTGGATGAACATGGTGCATGTTCTTTAGCTTGAATGAAAGTTTCATTTTCTTGCCTTTTTATCTGTAGACTTTTCTTACAGAGATGCCCCCCAGTGGAAGCAGCGAATTGCAGGAAAGTCATTGCCAATGGAAAAGTTTATAGTGAAGAAGACGGAACGTTTCTTTGCTCAGAAAAAGATGTTGGTACTTCCAGCAGTGGAACTTCTATATGTGTGGAATTATTTTAAAATACTGGGCAAGAAACGTGAATTGATTCAAAATATGTATAAGATGATCGAGAAAGCATTAGCCAAGCTTGACGCTCACAAGAGTAAGATGTTACATATTCATTTTCTGTTCTGTGATATAAGAACACTGGAATGTAGTTAACAACGAGGATTCAATCAAGCATGTCAGCATTAGTGTTGAACCTTGGATTTGTCCAGATACAGAAACTACTCTTTATTGATATAAAATCTGATTTCTGATTTCATCAGCCTAAGAAGTTATTTATGGATGAGTCTGACTTTTGTATATTCCCAAATGTTTATCTCATGCGCATGTAAATGTGTTTTGTGGTATATCTTGGAAAGTGGATAGTGACTGGGATGCAATAAAATATTTTCTTTGCTTTAAGTAAAGACCTCTTTTGCCATTATCATCCAGATGAGTAATTTATAATTGGATTTTTGCTAGGAAATCCCTGAAATCTAACCTCTTTATGTATGACAAGCATTTATTTAATCCAAAGACAAGGGTTCCTATATGGTGAAAATCCATACTATCCAGTGTGAATCACGGTTTGATGTAGTTGTCATTATTAAGTGTCAGTAATAATATTATTGTTTGCTGCTGTGTACGTTGTCTGAGAATTTGGGGTTCTTTGCTGTCACAGTGTGGTGTTTAGTGTACAGCTGGTAGAAAGGTGGATTTAATATCCATCATGTATGTTGATCATGCGTGTTGTACAGCCACTATACACATGTCCTGCAGTAGGAATTTCCTCAGATATTACATTTTGTGCCATATTATAATTTTTTTTATTAAACGTAAGAGTACCCGCAAAACATGAGGGAGTAACAAGCCTGAAATTAAAGAAATTTTAGATTCAGGATGCAGTTGTCCTAGTGATTTTTAAACCCAAATTTTATGATTCCTTTTGATTGTTTTTTGGAGGAGGAGTGTGGGTGTTCACAGAATCATACAAGTATTACCTCATTCCCCTTTGTGTAATATGTCTGAATATTGTAATCTTTCTTTCTAGAAGACAAATCATGTTCAAGTTTAAGTACAGTAAAGTGCACAAATATTTCTATAAATATGATATACTTTTTCTTTTCTTTCTTCCTTTCTTTCTTTCCTTATTTCTTTCTTTCTTTCTCTCTTTCTTTCTTTCTTTCTTTCTTTCTTCCTTCCTTCCTTCCTTCCTTCCTTCCTTCCTTCCTTTCTTTCTTTCTTTCAATGTCAAGTTCACTAAAAATTATGATGTTAAAACATATATTGAAGAAATATATATGATAATCGTATGAATTTAAAAAGAACTGAAATAGTATGTTGGTGCATTTGTGTTGGCATGGTATATATCAGTGGCTATGACATGTGAGTGGGACATCTGCCTTGTTATTTTTGCCTGATATCTGCTTGTAAGAGGGAAAAATAATTTCTGACCTGTTTCTCTAATGAGCAAAGTATTTAGTTAGTTGGAAAGTAGCTACATGATTGATGATGCTTGTGCAAAGCAGAAAATAACCATTAGTGAGCCAAGTCAGTACAGTAACCAGGCTGTGGGCTGGAAGAGCTGGAACAAGGGCAAGAGATTTTCTCTCAGATCTTGAGACTGGTGCTGGGCCTCTGTTTGGTGGGTACTTGGGCTTCTCTCTTTGTGGGTGAAATGGCTGAGGCATGAAGCTGACCAGGTTAAAAGTGAGTGGGGCTATACAACATTATCTTTTCCTCACTGAATGTACTTGAGAAGTAGATATTGTGCTGAAATGACACTGCAGTAAAATGGTATGAAACCAACTGCATGATAGGTTTACCTTTTTGTATTTACACCCTGATTTCAGAGTTTAATTTAATCCCAAAAAATGTAATGCATGTAAGAAATTTTTGTTTGTTGTCTGTGATACAATATGAATTATATGTTATGTAAATGTATTGGCTTTTAACATGTAAGGTAACTAAAGTCATTCTAAATTTTTATGTGCAGAACGTCAGGAGTTTGATGCAGATAACCTTGCTCTAGTGTTGTTATTGAAGGGCGCAAGTCTTCGGCAGATGCAAAGTCCATTGCAAGCAGAAGAATGTTTAAATACTGTGCTTTCACTAGAGAAGGAGGTAAAAGATGACCTATACCTAATACCATACACACTAGTAGAGCTTGCACTGCTGTGCTGGGATCAGGGGAACACTGCTAAATCATCGCAGCTGCTGGAAGATGCAAAGTAAGGTGTTAACATTTCTTCATATTTAAATGCCCTTGAAAACTTGCTTACTTTTCTTGGCTGTTATGATTGTGTCTGTTTATACAACTACATGTATCCTTAATACTTGGACGAAAGTGTCCCATCTTTTGAGGAGAATGTTTGAACTTAAGAGGCAAAAGGGTACTGGGAGGGTGCAGAAATTTCATATTTAAAAGTGTAGTAATTTGTACTCAAATTAAGATCTTAGGGCTATTATTCAAGTATGTTGAGATGTGTGGGGCATGTAGCATGTCTGAGAAATGAGAAATGCGTATAGCAATTGAAAGAGAAAGGGAAAAATAACAATCTGAACTGTGTTGCCAAGAAAAATGGTTACTGTAGAGACCTTTTCATTTGTATTGTAGTTGAATCTGCACAGAAGTCTACTGAGGCCACAATAAAAAGTCAAGTAGTTGGTGATTTTTAAGTACCAGTCTTGACAGAATTCCATATCTAGTTCCTGCATGTACAAGCACACATACATTTGTGCTTTCGTGTACGGTGGTTCTCGGTTTGCAACTTGAACTATAAGATCTTGTGAAATGCCTCTTTGAAAGCCAAAACAGGTGAAGTCTCTTGAATGTGAATGGAAAGCAGTGAGGGATTTTCCATCCCGTCCTTTTTCTTTTCTGTGTCTGTCATATGGCTTAAAGTTATTTTCTGGCATTCAGTTACATGTTTCCTGTGGTGTTAATGGGTGCAGCTGTTTTTTATAATTGATCTCAAGCCTACCAATCTTGAGTATTGTATGTTCATATCTTGCTCCAGTAGGTTAGATCAAATAGTTCCTTTTACTCCACTTCAGTGCACAGGATCTCCACAAAGCAACACCAGCTACTGCCTTGACCACCCTCCAGGTCTTTCCCACAGTTTCACCTTCCTCCTCTATCATTCTTTTCCAGCTTCTTCTGGGTCATCCTTTATTGTCCTTAGAGATTCAAAGCTTGTTACTCTGTGGTAGAGAATTCCTTCCTTGGTGTAAGTCTGATCCACTTCCATTGTCACAGTGTGATTTTGCATTGCAATTTATTTGTATTGTGCATGTGTCCACAGCTCTTCATTGGAGATAATGTTAGGCCAAAAGATCTTACAAATTTTCCTAAACCATCTGTTTATAAATACCAGTGGATCACAGTTTCATGATATACCATGTTTTTATAGGATAGTCAAAACATTAGTAATGTCTTATGTCTCAGTAAAACATAGTATCATGCTTGTTACTCATCATTTGTGTATTTTACTAATCATGTATTGTTTGTAGTAACTGGACTTACTGATTTTATTTTGCTAGGAAAAATTACACTGGTTATTCATTGGAGTCAAGGCTTCACTTTAAAATCCATTCATTGCAAACAGCACTGAATGAGGGGAAGAAATTGTCATCAGATGGCATTGTGAATGAGTCAACTAACCTGTAGGTTAAAAAACCATATAAACACTGCTGCAATGTGTGACCAAGGTAAGTGTCTCTAAAATGCAAATTAGTGTTCAGTTGCTTCAATTCATTATGAGATAATCTTGATGTATGTACCGTGCATTTGTGTAGAATTTTATTATATTTGTCCAACAAATACACAATATATTGTGCATTTGTTGAACAAATATAATAAAATAATTAAGAAGTAATTCTTCCAGGAAGCATGTCAGGACTTCAGACCACGGCATGTATGTATTTTGTGGTGAGTGTGTGCACTTTGATGTATGTTTGGATTTATCACTATATGCTGGTTACTTCAGTAAATATGAATTTTTGAACTCGGACATGAACATTTTGCCTACATGCTTATACCATGTTGATGTTGATGTTCATGTGATGGCTGTGTAAGTTATCAGGTTGGACATACTGTGTTGTTGTTTTACATTTGTGGCTATACTGTATTCTGTAATATACTGCTGTTGGTCACTCACGTATTGAAGTTTCTGATCTTGATATCAGTCCAGTGTCTTTTTTTTTTTTTTAAAACAGAAGTGATGAACACATTAATTGCAAATATGAAGGTAAGTCATTAAATAACAGGAATTTTATAATAACTTTTTTACAAGAGTACTTATAGAAATTTTTTGTGTCTTATTTTTCAACATAGTCCCCCTGCTTCGCAACACACTTGGTCCACCTGTACACAAGCTTGCGGATGCCCTCTAGAAATAGCTTTTTGGCATGGCCTTTAACGAACGTTGCACCGCCTCCATTACCTCGTTGTCATCTGCACACTTCTGGCCCTGCAAATGTTCTTTCATAGGTCCAAACAAGTGAAAGTCCAATGGCGCCAAGTCTGGACTGTATGGTGGATGTTTCAACACCTCAAATTTCAGAGCATGTAGTGTATCCACTGTATGTGCAGCTGTGTGGGGGCGGGCATTGTCGTGAAGCAACAGTACTTTTTTTGAGTGAAGTCCCCGGCATTTCAATCATATCACGGGCTTCAACTTGTTCAGTAGCATGTCACCACATCGAGCACTAGTCACAGTTTGACCCTTTTCCTGGAAGTGCGCCAATATAGGGCCAGTGACATCCCAAAAGATGGTCAGCATGACTTTCCCAGCAGAATCCTGTGTCTTGAACTTTTTGTTGGCCAGAGACGACAGGTGCTTCCACTGCATCGATTGTCTCTTACTCTCTGGTTCATAATGGTACACGCAGGACTTGTCTCCTGTCACAGTTCGATGGAGAAAAGCATCTTCTTCACGAGCATGGTGGTCCAAATGCTCCTGACAAATCGTCTGCTGTGCATGCTTGTGATCATCGGACAACTACATTGGGACCCATCTGCTACACACTTTCCTATACCCGAGGTCGTCATGGACAATATTGTATGCAGAGCCATGACTCATGTTGAATTCTATGGCAATTTCATCAACAGTGACTCTCCTGTAGTCATAGATTTGCTGCTCGATCTGCTGTTTCACTGTCTCAGTTGCCACGCTAATGGTCTCCCACTCCGGTGTTCATCACTGACGTTTTGTCTTCTGTTTTGAAATCTTTCCACCCATTCATACACTCTCCCCTGACTCAAACAACTGTCTCCATACTGAACCTTCATTCTTCTGTACATTTTGGAAGGTCTCACACCATCTGACCACAAAAAACAAATAACGTTCAGTGCAAGTTGACATTGGAGCGGCCATGTTGTATGAGCTATTGCGCAGGCTCATACTGCTCGATCGTCAAGACCCCTATATGGTGTATTGCTAAGAAGCCATTTTTTGTCCCGAAATAAGATTTTTCGTTGTGTATACTTTTCCATGCACTTTAGAATAAAATTCATGTTATTTAATGACTCCCTCGTAAGTGCTACTACAGTGTTTATTGCAAGGTGACATTGCAGAATACTGAAGAGTACTGTCTTTTAGGACAAAGGATGGGGCAATATGTTCTTTTGAAATGCCACTAAACTCATACAAACTACACATTGTAATGTCCCACAAACCAGTGGTCTTCACAGTCGCTGATGTGAGGACATCAGTTCTCACATACTGTAAAATGTTTGAAGAGACTGCAGAGGCAGACAAAAGATGTACATATGTACATATGTGTGTGTGTGTGTGTGTGTGTGAATATATATATATATTTGTAATGTAACATTTTGGGGGCATGGGTGTAATGTTGATACCTCTTCAGTTATCCTAACAGCCTGATGCCGTTTCACTCAAAGAAAACACTTTTATATTTTATGTCCCAAGCAACAATGAATGTGTAGTGTTCATGTAAAGTACCCGACACTTTGCCCAGAAAGTAACCAAATTTGGATTTTGGTGATTTTCATAAAAGTCTCCAACATCGAATTTCACAGAAATCCATCATGTGGGAGTTGTGCTGATATGTGTGAACAGACAGATGGACAGACAGAGACAGGGACATACAAAGCTGATAGATACTTTTTGTGACTGTGTTATTGCACCTAAAAATTGGTGTTAAGACTGGTGTAGACTACTGATGATTGAAAAGGTATGACATTTTGTGTATCATGGTGCAGCAGGAACCAATTTCTCTGCTTTCTTCCAGAAAAACTGATTTGCTGTGCTTCATATGCGGTGAAGACTTATTCTATAGGATGCACAAAACATTACAGTGTTGGGTGTGCTGGTAGGAGTAGAATTATATATAAGCTAATGAATTACTTTATAAGCCCAAATGTAAGGCAGCTCCAAATAAAGGCAACCACCTTATTCCTGTTGTGGTATTTAGAGAAAGAAACTTGGAAAATTTAGATGTGTAATAAAAGTTAATAAAGTTTCTTAGAGGCAGATATAAAATAGAAAACAATTCTTATAATAGACCTTATGTACCCTATGAACATAACACAATACTTCGTTTTAATGTGGGAAGTTATGTGACCCTGATGTGTTACTGGAAGATGCCACAAGGCCTCATTTATCAGGTGATACTTACTTTCCTGTACACATATTTGTGGAAAAAAAAATCTTGCTTCACATTTGGGCTTAAGGGAGTACTTGTTATGTGTCTTTAGATAAGTGTACTGCATAGCAGTGAAATCAACACATTTTTCAGAGCATGTTTACTTATTTACAAGCCTGCAGTATAACTCCTGATATTATATTTTTATTCGGGAAGGTGTTATGATATTAAAGAGTGGAAGAGCTTCTGCCACTCCAGACCAGCCTTGTACAACGACAGACAAACTTATTAACTGTATGATTTGAACAATTAGTGTGGTTACCAATCATCCTAGTCAGACAGGTGAAATGTTAATTGGTAATCCAGATGCTACATAGTATGCAAGTAAAAATTAAAATTTGAATTTGAACATAAAAAGGAGTGTCCAGACACTGGTAATTCAAAGGAAGGATGAATTTGAAACTGTAGCAAAATGATGAACTTTATCATGTAATAGTGCTGCCTGTAAAAGAGGTGCACAAATTTTCAAAAAATCTACAAGCAATCTTAAAATTCTGGCTACCATAAAGGTGACATAAAGCAAAATTCACAGTGTGGACCCTCAAACATCATGTGTCACAGTACAAAATTTAGTTGATCAGGCAACCTGACCCTCATGATTTGTGTACCTCTGCTGTAAAAATATCATGTACTTACATTGTACACAACATTGATGTGTTTGTAAGTTTTATAATGTGGGTAAGCATCACACTGATACATGTATGTCTGTGTATATAAGAACAAGGCTCAGAGTAGCTTCTTTGAACCATATTAGTCTAGTGTAATGGCTTTATTATTTTTTTTTACTTAAGAATTTGCACACTCTTGTCCCAGTGAAAATATTCCCTTTCTTTGCATCTTCCTACATTGATCTCATCATTATTGAGAACTGTTTCCATTGCTCTTGTGAGTACGTCAGTGTGTATATGAGTGGAAACTGCCTGCATAAGCAGTAAGTATGATGCACATTTGTTTGTGCTGAAAACAGTAGTAGCACTGAAGTCCTTGAATAATGAGTTTTTGGGTAAGTTGCTGTTCTTTTACTAAGTCATTGTTTCTTGTGAATGGGGGTGATACTGCTTCAAGAAAGTGGGCCAGGTAGCTCAGTTGGTATAGCAACTGACTACGGTCTGGACAGTCCAGGATCGAATCCCGGTGGTGACGAGATTTTCTGCCTGTCCAGACCGGCCCTGAGGCCCGCCCAACCCCCTGTACAATGGGTACCAGGTCTTTCCTGGGGGTAAAGTGTGGCTGGGGCATGCTGCTGACCACTCACCCCCTTCTAGTGCTGCGGTCATGGAAGAGTAGAGCTATACCTCTACCCACCCTCTGGGCC
>Ga0136643_10007741_pt1 | contig 15583 bp, 11 predicted proteins | sample TergutLab28metaG_FD_96883 | JGI IMG/M metagenome (GOLD analysis project Ga0136643, IMG submission 96883) | Labiotermes labralis P1 segment gut microbial communities from Petit-Saut dam, French Guiana - Lab288 P1 (version 3) (version 3) | ecosystem: Host-associated > Arthropoda: Insects >... | reverse complement strand
GATGAATTGCAATTATATTTTGAAAAAATAAAGTTAAACATATGCAAAAGGCAAAATTTTAATTCGTTATACTGAAAGTTCTAAATTCGTTAAAATGAAATGTTTTAACACACATTAAATAGGAAAAAGGGAAGGGGCCTAAAAATAATTTCGCAATTCTGAACATTTCGTTATACTGGCGTTCGTTACAGCGACATTTTACTGTACTAGAATACACAGCATCACATCCAAGAACACAATATTCTTCATAATCACAGCTGTGAAAACTCAAATGTCACAAATTTATGAGAGTGAAAATTAAACAAAGATTGAGGAAACCCATGACATACAAAAAAAGACTGCATAACTCACCTTTCGAGGAACAATCATGGAAATAGGCTCACACATGCCCTTGGTAGCATGAAGCTTGTAAAACCGGAAGATTTCACACTGTGTAGCATCACAGCCTCTCTTTGGCATGAAGCCCAGTCCACGCTGCAAAACAAAATAATTTATAAAGTATTCACATAAAACACATCACCATATCTATCACCAATTCTTTGTGACCATATAGACCTACACATAATTTTTCAGTTTTACAACTCTCCCCCAAATTTCATGAAACCAGGAGGTTCATTACTGTGTTCACATGGGTCCAATTTCAGACTTCTATCTCATGTATTTGTTTTCTTTGACCATAAATCTAAACTGATACCAGAATATGAGATATGGTGTGACACAGATTTCCTTCCTATCTCTTCCTTCAAGGCACTTCTGATAACATTTTTATATATACTGCATTTAATTTTTCAGAATTTACTGACAACAAATGACCAAAGATGTGAGGTTTGTACAAGTCAGTGATACACCAAATTATACAAATTCCCTTCAACTATTCAAATAACAATAATCTAACAGCACCTCTCACAGATTCTCAACTTGGTTGGTCATAATTAGTTACCATAACACCTGTGACCTACCAGGTTACCATGACCTTGCATCACAGACCAGAAATTGAACATGATTGTACTTCTAGTTTAAGATCTTTGTTTTCAAAGATATGACACAGTGTAATCTGGCTGAGGGCAGCATGGATCTGAACCCAGCAATGGTTGCACACATAATATTCTAGTCTGGGTCTGGTTCAAATGATAGTAACCCAATGATTTATGGAACACTTTGGGCTTTCTTCAGGCAGTGTCTTTTGCACAGAGAAAGTTACTGATACTGTTCATCTTATAACTGCAACACAATCAGAAATTAACCCAAGCACCAGACTGCCAGTGTCATGACCCTGAGGACCACTGCCTGATCCTAAACAAGGTCCACACATATCTGATGGTACAAAGAGGTGGTTCTGTCTTCAGAAGTTACAAAGATAGGAACTTACAAGTTCTTTTTGTTCCACATTACATAAATGCATCTATGATACAAAGTACTGCATGCCATTAAATTAAACAACTAAACTACAACTTATAATTGACTGAAAGAGACAAGAGGTAAAGTTGAATAAAGTCCTGTAAGAGGGAAGACCCAACACCCTTCATCACCCAGGAGAATATATACACAGTTTCAAATTAAATGTGAAGCTGTGTACCTGGGGTGAACATGATGTAAAGTTTGACCAGGGCTTGAAAAATCCAGTCATCCATGAAGATTCAAAATTTTGACAAGCCAACTGAAATTAAAGAAATGTATCTCCATTTATTTTTTTTTTTTGAAAACAGGAAAAAAAATACCATTTTATATTATGCACAAATTCTAGTTCATGCTGTAATTCTTTTCTTTTGTTTTGGCATTTTTTTAAGTTGTGTCTTTCATTTAGAATTGACTGAGGCACTTCCACTTAAAACTGTTTGTTCTACAATCACACCATGTAGTATTTCATGTTGGAAGTGTTATAAAAATAAAAATGAAAGTTTATTACATAAATTTGCTAAGTAACCATGCTACCAACACAAATATTGGTCCTTTCATTACCAAATATTTCTTTGGTGCACAATTTTGACTTACATATTTTCATATCATTCTAGACACATCACAGAATGACTGACACCAAATCACTAATCCCAATTCTGACACTAACCACTTTTTTCCTGCAAATGAAGGCAGTATGCTCATACAAACCAACCAGTTTGATGGCCATAACTGTGGAACACTGCAATCTGAGTGCATATTAAAGTAATGCATTTACAAACTTTCAAACATAGTGAAAAATTTAAAATAACTGAAAAGGTAAAATTAATTGTAAATCACGTTGCTGATAGCAAATACTCATATACTGCTAGTAAAAGTTACCGTCATCTCACCTAGTTTTATGTTTCATTTGAGGGGGTACGATTTCAAGAGTACAGTGTAACACAGGTCAGACATTAACATCCATCATTTGCATGTTGTCACATTCCAGACTGAAAAAGGGGCAGTAGTGGCTAACAAAGTACACTGCGTTTACATTTCAACACACTATGCATCAGGTACACTCATATTTAACATGTATGCTTACATACTGCAATTTACAGTTCAAAAACCTTCTTTACTTTTTGACTGCTTAAGTAACTAGATCAACAACTTGCTCAAACACAAGACGTACTAAAGAAATTATTGTTTTAAAAAACAGATTATCTCTATATTTAAAAACCTCTTTTTTCACTTGGCCAATAATTATAAATCCCCCCCCAAAGATAGGATCTAGATAATTTTAAACCAGATTTATTTATCCACCACAAACACAGACAAATGAGGGTGGACTGTAATCCCATTATAACAAAACCTTACCTGAGGAGAACCAGAAAGGAATTGGTTTAGGTAGTGCAGCCATGGAGCCTGATCCACCACCTCATAGTATCGAATGTTCCCATCCCCCTGCAAACGTATACCTTGGTCAACAATTTGGCATAAATGTTGTTGCAACATATGGACAACATAAAAATGCATTTCATGCTCATGTACAAGTAGTGGCAGGTACACATTCTCTCTCTACCATAATATAATCATTCTGAACACTAAAGAGACACAGAAACACAGGGGAACTTCAAAGCAGAAAAATGGTACTGCCAGAATCAGGTCACTACATATTACAGAATGGATGGAATAACTCAACATAATTGATATCTGATGCTTTTGTAGCCTGATGACAAAAAGGATCAACAGAATTACAGTCCAAAATGTTGCAATACGACCGAGATAAAGAGATGTACAGAGAGAAATGAAGGAGAAAATGGTTGAAATTCATATTGGAAACTTCATACTTTGTACTCTTTACAAAATGTGAGTGGGGTGGCTAATCAGGGTGGTTCAGATGAAAGACATTTTACATGCATGTCTGCAACTGGGAATATATATCATTCCAGCTATAAATTTTGTAAACCTGTGAACTTAATAAAATGTATCATGTTTTCAATTTCAAAACAATGATGCTATCATTCTGGGAAACCTGTCAGCTATTATGTTAGTACATTCAGTAATATGAGTTGTAGTTAAGAGTCTGCATAGTTTAATTTGTAATAATAAAAGGAGAGCAATTTCGTATGCAGGATGTGTCAAGGTTTGAAGTTGTCAAACAGTCAAGATTCAAATTGTGGTCTTCTGGTTTACAACTTGTGTAGCCTGGTAAGTGGGTACTGATATTTAGGAAGAATTCATTGCTTCTATCTTCTGGGTATAAGTAAATCACACTGGAAAAGTAGATGTTATATAAAACTGGGGGAAGAAACAGGTCATGAAGACAAGGAGTGGCCACATGGAGCTCACGATGGGAGAGAGATGGACCAAGTAGAATTAACCTTCAAAAGAGCATCTTCTCAAGGACAGGACCAGAAAAGGTAGCAAACAGACCTTGTTCAGGGCACAGAAGGAAAAGTAATATGAATCACTTGCACGGCCATGGGTAGATTGAAGCTAAGTTCACATACTCAACCTTGCAATAAGAAGTGGGAGGAGGAGACTTTCCTCGGCCAGAATTCCTTGCTCACAACGGTGGGATGGAAACACCTACACTAGCCAACTCTACAGTATCATAACACAGAAGATCAATATATGAATTATATGTGTTAAATTTTTATGGTACGAAATATTTGACAACATTCACTTCATCGTACCAGAGAACTCACCTTGCCTGCAAGAAATACTATACGAGTGTCATGATCATAATAAGGAAAGAGAACTCCTGATGAACAGTCAATAGTTTCTGTACACAGTGGAGTTGATAGATCATCCTGGTTCCAAACAGCATACTGCCGGTCTGAGTGGCGAGAAAATCCAGTAGTCAACACACGACCTGTGTTACCAAGGAACACTGCTTTGCATGCCTTTGTACCAGCATGGCATACTCCTTCCTATGAGGATAAACACAAATATGGCATACAATGCTACTAGCAGCTACTTAAGAGATAAATGTTTTAGGCATTCCTTGGTGTATTTTAAATGCCCATTTACAATATTGGTAAAACCCACTACAATTTTTAGCCCTGTCATTGGTATATTACATCAGTACATGACTTGTTAATAATTTATTATTGGTTTAATGATGCCATCAGTACCTCAAAGTATGGCACTAGCAGGCATAACATACTAAATAATTAACTGGAAATGATATGAAATGAAACCATTTTCAACTAATTTTAAGTAACAGTCTGGCATTTCCTTTGAGACACTGAGAAAAATCATAAAAAATCTCAGTCAAGACACGACCTGTGTGTCATGATTTAAACCATGGACTTTCTAAGTATGAAATAGGAGTCTGAAACATCTGACAGAGATACAATACACATGCAGGTGCCGAATGATGTCATAATATATTGATAATTTCAAAATGCATGAACACATCATTACCAACACATAGGTTTGAGACTTAAACTCTGCTGTGTAGGCCATTCCTTCCAGTCCCCTGTGTAATCAACAAGCTGTCAGTGAAATTATTCATCTGCACAGTGCCTTATTTTGTACAGCAGCAAAGTGAAAGTATCTTCATTTTTCTAAACAACATGCTGATTTGAGATAGCAAATACCAAGGAACTAAGTCTTACCCTACTCCAAGAAAAATTCAATTAAATGGAACTTATGCCAACCTGACAATTTGGTGTAGTGTAGAGGTTAATATGTGTGAATGTCACTTCCACATATCACACAACATTCACAGTGGTGGGTATACATAAGTGGCATAAATTGACCTTTGCAACTGTCCAGAATTCTCTTTCACTTCAGAATGTTATACCTGGTAACCCTCATATAAACACTCAGAAGGATATTACATTCACCTAAATAATAGTACTTCATCTCCATTACAAAGATGACCTGACAGATGATGTTTAAGGGAAATTTTTGTTGTTGAATATGAGACCAACATGATACACTTAAACAGACTCTATAGGGAAAATACGCAGTGTGTGTGACTGTTAAAGCATGTGGTACATAATATAATCACCGTGTTTAGATAACATTTACATAAAAAAGTTCAGTCTTATATCCATTCACACTGTAATTTGTGACCAAAAACTTACTGAGAGAACAATGCCTCGACGTGGTTCAATAATTCTCAGTTTCTTGTCTTTGCAGGTTGTAGCTATAAGTGAACCATCACGGTTAAATGACATAGAATAGACGACATCTGGATGGCAGTCAATCACATTTACTGCTTCACCACAGCCAACATCCCAAACTATCATCTGAAACATCATACACAGTCAATTTAGGGTTAAGTCATAACTATCCAAAAACCTTCTGGGCACTGAACTCTTTCTTTCCATCCTATTGTCAAAAGGGTTTGATGACATAGCCAGTCTGACAATTTTACAAGAGTAATAGCTCTACTACAAATCAAGCTGGGTCTTCTTCTCTGAAGAAATACTTTGTGCATGACAATGTCAATAAAAAGAATGGTTTTCTAAATTTTTATAAATATGATCAAAACTTAGAATGGAAATAAATTAAGACATTTCCAAAGACATACACAACTTCAGTATTTCAACATATTTTCTCAAGTTACATGATCAAGTTTAGAAACCATGCTACTCGAGTTTCCAAGTCTTGTGACTAACGGTGCTACCATCCGAGTCATAGAAAATGGTGTTTCAAGAGCAGAAAGCTAATTGTACGCTCTGGTATAATGAATCACAATCTGTGGTTACAATGCATAAGGTATTTCGTACATCGTCCGGTATGGAATCACCAACATAAATGACCATTTACAAGTGCTATCATTAATTCAGTGAGGCTAGTTGTACTCACAAAAGCAAAAGTCTAACAAACCCCAGTAAATGACATCACTGAGGATAAGGTGAATGAAGTTAGGGCAACTTGTATCTGCAGTCCAAGAAAATCAACAACACAGGTGCCAAACCATTAGGCATCCAACAACTGACAGTAAACAAAATTCCACAAATTCTTTGTAATTTAGCAATTAAAGATACCACTTGTTGCTGCCTATTACAGCCAAAGAAGTACATTACATATTTGCAGAACACTCAAAGGCAACCATTTTTACAGACAAAATTTGTCGATGACAGTCACTTTCCTTTGGTCAGAACATGTTAACCACAGTAATGTTTAAATTTGAGCAAGTAACAATCAGCATGCAATTATTGAAGGTGCAAGAAACAGTGCCAAGTTTGATGTATCCAAACAAATAATGTTTGGCCTTTTTTTTCTTGCCAGACACACTGTGACGGGTAATTCAACTAGACATATTTGAGGAATTCCTCATGATCCAGCTTTGGAAAAAAAATTCCTAATGACCAGCTACTGCAGCAAGATGGAGCAGGGAACATCTGCATTCTCACACTGCAGTTCAGGGCTTTTGGATTGAAAATTTCAATGAAAATAAGTTGGCAGACACAGCCCTGACACTTGGCCACCTAATTCTCCTGACCTTACATCACTTTATTTTTAATTCTAGGGCTACATAATGGAAAGTGTTCACAATCCACCACTGCCCACCAATTTGCTGAACCTTGATGGGAGAGCACAAGTTGCTGCAGTGACAGTTACAACTGACATGGTTACAAATGTGTGAATTGAACCTGAATGTACATTACTGCATGTGCTTGGCCACTCACAGTGCCCTCATTGAACACGTGTCAAAACACGCTACTTTTCATCCCTGTGCCACTTACTTCTTGAGCAACATTACATCAAAATGATGTACGTTTCATGTATTCAACCTGTATTATGCATAACATTTTAAGACTCCTGGTGGCCAAAAATATTTTTGAACTATTACCATGTAGAATGTTCCAAAGTTAATAATTTGTTCAAACATTCAACTCGCATTGCAAGGCAAGACGCATACAACGTGCATTCCAATACACCAAAAAACTAATGGTTATTGCCTTGGTACATAAAAACTACAGTTCACACCAATGTAAATAAGACATTCATCAACACAAATAAAAAAAAACTGAGCAGAAATAAAGAAATACCTACATTTACCAATCAGAACTCTGTATATACAAAAGAGAAAAAAATTCACAAACCCTGGCTTCACATCATGTGCAATAAGTTGTTATTCAAGAAAATATATACATATATTTTAATAACATAACATAATCCAACTTAGTAGAAAAGCTTTCAAGTGAAAAATACATGTTAACTTTAATACACCACAGGCTAAAAATACGTTCATCTTATAGTGATAAATATATTTTAATACAAATGTAAGTCTTACGGGATCCCATATTACATGGACGTTATTTGCACTGCTCATACGTTGTTCCAGGTTTTGTAAAGATGGCCTGATGATGGTCCAATGACCAAAACATGTCATCATCAAGATAAAATAAAATAATACATAGTAGTGTTTGACTGAAACCAGACACTATTTTGTTGTCTTTTAATTCTGTAAATATGGTTGACTTCAGGTGGCGTGAAATGTGGGATGAGTGGAGGCTTTCATGAGTTACTGAATGGGTCTCTTCTGCATGGACTGAGTGCATTGGTTGATCGGTTGTTCGGTCAGACAGTCAGTCGGTTGGTTGGTTAGTTACTCACACACTCTCATATAAAAAGAATGAAGCAATACACTTCCAAACTGTGTGTACATACCAAATGGTCGAAACCTGAACTGACTAGGATATTCTCTGCTGTTGGATGCCACTCAATGTATCCAACACGACGCTTATGCCCATTAAGGTCAATGAGCCACTCTGACAGATGGGTGGTCAGTCCTCCATCAGGAATATACCACAGCTTGACCTGGAACAATTACAGCATGTAACACAAGTTCCTCACTCATTATCTCAAGAACAATACTGCCTAACGTAGGAAAATTATGCATGTTGGTTCTCACAGGCAGTCTGTTCATTAAGCATCTGTTCTTGTTGTCCTCAAATCTTCACAACTTTTTTCTTTACACATCTGTTCAGGAGGAACATCACCTCATCACAGAAACTAATATGCTACAATAAATCACATTTTGTTTCCCCATGAGTTACATGTTCTAGTAAAAGAGTACTTCCTTTCTTGCTTAGCCTGTCACTTACTGCTTGTAGCAGTGAAGATTTGTACAGTTTGGACTTCAGTCTTCTTCTCAGAATCTGCCAAAGTGTGTTGTAGGGCATGCACAGATGAATGTTTGCATGCCTAGTTAATTTTGTAGGGCCAGATGGGAAGGTGAGGCAAATTCGCTCCACCATTTAAAACAGGATGGCACAGACACCGTAAGGTAGATCATTAGGCATGAAGAATGAAGTGTCCCAAATGACATCCAAAATCAACAAAAAACAACTGTTCCAGGTTACATTTCTTGAAACTGTAGTACATAGCCACGCTTTTCAGGATCAATAAAGAAAGAAACCATCTTTACTGGATAAGCCCTAGAAGCTACATAGAAGATAAAAGGCTCTATACCTGCCAGGAATCTAACCTCAATTCCTCAATGGCCATTCTTTAGCCAGTCATTAGAGTACAGGTCAGAACGCAAGAATCTGGTGACTCTCCACAGACCAGTGGGTTCCCCAGGATAACAAACACTTGTTATTACTCACTGTGCAATCATCGGAACATGAAGCGATAATGTTGTCATTGAAGGGGTTCCACTTCACATCCAGAACAGGGCCCCTATGTCCTGTTACCCGACTTGTATTGAAATCTAACCTCCCTGTCTGCAACAACAACAACAAAAATAAATTACAGAAAATGTTTACACACGTACTTCATTAAGTGCATAGAAATGTAACATGATTTCATCAGTCAATAAGACAATGGCAATGACAGCCACAGTGGTAATTTCAAGAGAACTGATCCAATCAGACTGTCTAACAGAGTTCTTAACTACAGACCAAACGAACAGTGTCACAGAAGATGACAATGATAATGGTGAGGTGAATAAAATCCAAAATCTCCACATACAGTGTACCCTTGCAACAAAACAGTAAGTGGTATTATGCGCTGGATAAACCATAACATTTTCCAATTATAAATCATGTAGTACGCTAATGAAAACACATGCAGAAGAAGGAAGTAAATTAACATGGAACACACAAACCATGTTATATCCGAAGAGTACCATCTTCTGAAACATGTCACTGTGTAAACTGGTAGGACTGTTCTCATGTTTCAGACATTCCTGCCGCCTCTATCACCAGGGTAGTTGTTGATGTCTTAATCTGTCTTCATATAGCCATTCTCCAGCACTCAATCATACCAACAACTATTCATTCATTTAAAGATATTTAAGCTCTACTGTCACTCTTCCCAAATAAAGACCAGATAACATTTTTTTATTTGCTTTTGAGTAAGAAACTGCCAGGTTTCCAAAGTCAAATTTCATGCTGGGGCTGGAACCCACAACTTTTGACTTTGTTGGGAAACACAGTCCCTCTCCTCATGCACAGAAAGAGACTGAAACACTGTGTGTACACAACAGTAGAGACTGCAGCTGGAGAAAGAATGTAATTATAAATTGCAAAACAGAGATAGGGTAAAAATGATGAAGACCCTGGACAAGATTTTCAGACCAGAAAGAAATACATACTCCAATTTCTGATCTGTGAAAACAAGAAGCAATGGTGCATGCATACAGTGCATGTGCATGCAGATTCATCAGAATATAAGTGTATATGGTACAAGTAAAGAACCCACACTATGATTACATCAGGGGAATGTGTCACCAGGCAAATATCATCTGTTTCCAGCACTGAACCAAATCGTGGCAACCACAAATCTAACAAGACACACAATGTACATATTGAGGCGCGCTCGTGCAACCACTATTCCGTGGAAAAGCAATAAGTATTCCATATTTATTCTGAGTGTGTGTTTGTAGCCTCAGGTATCCAGCATGCAATGTGCATGCACCATACTGTTAGCTGTGGTCTATATGGCTCTACAAAATTTTTTCAGAGTACCTCATAAATGGCATAATTTAAAAAAAAAAAAAACAAATGTTATTGAACATAAAATGTGTGTTTTGATTTACTCTACAACTTTCATCTGAAACATTTCTCATTCTAAGAAGAAATGAGTGAAATATGATCATAAATGTGTATTGTCTTCAAGTAAAGCACACATTATTCTTGTCAAATTTTAATGAAACTTGAATCTTCTCAACATATTTTTAAAAAATACACAAATATCAAATTTCATGAAACTCTATCCAATGGGAGCTGAGCTGTTCCACGCGGATGGACGGATGAACATGACGAAGATTTTAGTTGCTTTTCGCAATTTTGTGAGCACACCTAAAAGTGATCATGTAGAGGTAACAGCTGTTCATTGATGGGTGATAATATAGGACAAAGACTTACTGCAAGGGAACAGAACAACTCATCTCATGACATGATTAATGCCTCAATTTTGGTGGGGAATACGTAAAAAGTAGAACAGCGCAATTAGATCTGAACTGTATCATAAGACCTGAAAATAAATAATCCTAATATATAGAATATAAACTTATTTTATGACCAATGACTGCAGTACTCATACAGTAGTGTTAAGAAGGTAATCACCCATTAGATCGTCTGCTATATACAGACTCACTTTATAGAATACAACAAATATAAACACAACTTCACTTACACTGTGTATGGGAAGAACAAGGAAGGTCCCTCCACCTGCAACTTCTGTGACAACAGCAACAAACTTTGGATTAGCAGCACAGAAGTGGGAGTCATGTGCATTCTTTGTGATCTTAATATTCTCATAGCAGCCTTCACGTTTAGCAGGACGCCCATACACATGGCGGAACTTGGAGCTCCGGACTCCACGCCACCACAGCTAGTAACATAATCGTTATTCTACATAACAATGGTAAAATGTACAAAAACTGTGCTTTGTTTAGTTTACAAGACTTGACTAGCATTTAAATATGTGATATGTTAGAATCACATCACTGAAGTACACCATCACCTGTATATGCCAAGACACCAATTTGCCCACAGTGGTTGTGGATGATGAATATCACAAACAAATAATACAACTCTTGAGGGCTTCACTCTTCTGGGTCTTCATACAGAACTGGTTGACTAGCACCAACATATGCTGCGTAAAAACCCACAAAAGTGAAGACCTCAACTACAATGCAGAAGAAGCCTGAAATCTCGCAAAATACACTTCTTATGAGTTCTTGAAATAAAGTCATATTATCAATGCAACTAATGTTAGTTTTTTCAGATCTATGAGCATAAATTTCAACATTTGTGAGTGCATGAAATATACTACTGATAGCTGAGGTAATTGGATACAACAGCAGTATCATTAATACAAGCTGAAAGATTACATTTTGATAAAAATGCTTATATATATATTCAATATCAGGACAGGTACTATCTTGGGTTGTAACTTCAACTCCTACATCTCCACTGTCATTAGTTTACAGGTAACATACAGTTATTAGAATGAACTCATCCAGCATGGCCTGAAGAGTGCTGCCAGTAAACACATGGCAGTACAGTGGAAAGTACTGAATCTTATCAGAGAAGATGTCATTATCCACCATTACAGTCCCTCAAATGAGAATTATACATCCCACAATTGTACGTGTGTTAAAGGAATGTGAGTACAGTTCTTCATGTAAGATACAGCCCCTTCACCACCAGTTTCCGTCAGCACTGATATGACAAGTCGTACTGCCTGACATCCTTCCATTCCTTCCTAAACTTTTTCCTTTTGCTGTTTCTCTTCATGTGTGTGTGAGCGCGCATTTGTAAATATTTCATTGTTATATCAGTATTACCTTGCATGGGATTTTCGTTTAGCAACCAAATCTTTGAAACCGATACCTTAAATCAGGGCTGGCCAAATGCAGCCCTTGAAGACAGTATTTGCAGCCCTCAGTCACTTGAGTAGTTCCAGTAATAAAATTTAACAAACATAACATAATAGATCTACAGAACATAATATGGCAACTTCATTAGCAGAGAATCTGTTTCCACACCATAACTCATCACTTTTACGAGTGCACATAGTAAACCCGTATGTCTCTGGGTTTTACCGAGTTTAGTAAGGCCTACTACCCTGTCACTGAACCATACTCTTAGCATAACTCTTTGCTTGTAAATAACACCATTCTAGTGAATTCAATCCCCGTCTTTTTTGTTAGATGTCTACACACGTGGCCCTCCCAGGAGTTTATGTTGGCCAGCCCTCCCACAATTCAAGCATTTACAACACAAATGGCAAGCATGTACTTACAAGTAGACATGAATAACAAAGCTGAACTAAAAACAAACACAATTAGCAGTAATGTATCAGCAGATATCCTCACAGATAAATTATATTAAATAAACTCGGGATGGCAGTCATAGTTTTAATGTATGTTACAAACCTTGCTATGTTATTAAATTATTCATGAACCTCTAAGCACATGCCTTACATGAGAAATTAATTTGTTTTTCCAGTTGAAAAGTTTCTGTAAGTTCATCAGTTTGTATTACCTGCGAGTTAGTCATGCCACGGCTAAGAATGTTGACCGTACTTTTCTTATTGCAACATCTAGACACAGGATAATCAAATCACAACTGTAAAAATAAAAAACAACAAAAACACAGAACATAAAACAATGAACTTTTAAAAAAAAACACTACCAGAAACAATAATAAACGAACATTTAATATTCTAACTGCTGACTACAAATCAAAATCTTCCAAAAACATCTTTATCAGCCTTCATGCTTTATCAGCATCATTCACACCACACATCATTCCCTTACTTTTGACACCCTGTGAGCCAAATTTTTCATAGCACTTGGTGAACCCATTCCACATGTTTGCTTTCATGTAGTAAAATTCTGGAAGTGTAAAATTAGCAGCACTTGTAACATTTCAGTTTTCAGAAACTCTTACCTGATGTATCTTCCATTCAAATAATTTCAAGAGAAGATCTCTATTATATGTCAAGAAATATTTTCAGAAGATGTAAGTGTTGCTTAAAAGCTGAAGTCATCACTCTAATCTAATACTCTGATATGAAATTAGTCAGTTAAACTGCAGGGGAAAAATGGAGTCTTCATTCCTGGCATATGTAAGTTTCCTATGCAATAATTATACAGCTATCACAATCAAGGGCACAGTAATAAGTACTACGTGTATTATAGCTAAGCATTTAAGCTGAGGTCCACCACATAAAGCTTGTCCCCATCACTACGCCTAGTGATAAGTGTTATCTTTCTACAGCACAGAGAGAGAGAGAGAGAGAGAGATTGAGTCAACCAACAGGTGTCTTACCAACCAACAAATACTGACAAAAACACTTCAGTTTATAAAGCGCGTATACATTCCGCTCTCTTCTGTTTTGATATAGGGTTAGCAGCTGATCTAGCAGTGCACTATCAATTCCAGGGCCCATTCCAGTAATCATTATTATTCACCTGTCCATTTGTCCTACCCTACCCACCACATTTTTCCTTTGTCAGCAATATTTAATGCTCTTTCCGTCGCTGAGACACAAAGAAAAAAGAACGACTTGCGTGCAGAACGTGTCTATCCGCCTACCTGTCCCTCTGTCCGTGACCTAGTATCAGTCGCTAAACACTATGTCGATTTTCATGACATTTGGTATAGGAGTTCTTTACAGTAAGTTGCTGCGCAAGCGCGAGTTTCGTGAAAATCGGCGCAGTGACACATTTCACTTCAAGTATAAATGAGTGATTTCCATACTTCTCTATGGATCTTGGTAAAATTTGGTGTAGATCTCCACACGATGCTGTTCTCCATTTATGAGTTTCGTCAAATATGTACAGCAAAAGCAATACTTTAGTCACTGGCGTGGGAAAAAATACTCCCGCCCCCTCCCCTTTTAAATTTTTCGATCGATTTGGACACAATTCGGAATAAAACATCTCCATGCAATTTCGTTGAGCATTTATGAGTTTTGTGAACATAGGCTCTATTTTACTTAAAGGCGTAAATGAAATACTGCCCTATTCTCTAGACGTTTCCTTCGATTTTGGTTATAATTCGGCACAAAAATCTCCACGCAATGCATTCAGCGACTAGGAGTTTCGTGAAACTCGGCGTACTGGAAGTCATTATTTACTTACGGTTTTAAACAAAATTTCGCCAAAATCTCTACACTTTTCGTCCGATTTTGATATTGTGGTAACGGAGACAGCCATAACAATTCATTCTGCGACAGCCACTTTCGTGAAATCTGCCACGGAAGTCAAACTTTACTTTGGGAAGTAAATGAATTTCTGTCCTTAATTTCCAGAGGGTAACCATATTCGTTCCAGCAAACATGAAGACTTCTGCAATAATCCTTTATTTTTCTTTAAAACATATACGAAGGAAACTAGTCACACGGCATATTGTTAAATACAATATTCATACAAGCACATGCTCATTAGTTGAACTGATTTTTTTCAGCAGTGCAATACCGTCACGTATTAAGTACGTAAACGTTCACATAACACGTTCTTAAGACTAAAATGCGCAGTTATAATCCCCGCTATTGATTCAGCAGACAGGCTGTTCCTCTCTTTCGTCCAATGACCACGCATTAACAAGAAAACTCGCTCGACATTCCCATTATGTGTAGAGATGGCAAATGCTGCACAAACAAGATATTTCAGACCTTAAAAATGTAATACCTTGCAAAAAGTTACAATTTGATCACATTTACACTAGTGCTTATTAAATTGCCAGGAAAAATTCTCGCTAGCCTTTGTGAATCTCTCCCGTCTTCCCCATCACTGTATACTCTGCCTACTGTCTGTCTACTTCTCAACTTCTCACTCTTAGTTGCCCTTTCAGCATCACCATCGCTGAAAAGACTGCAGGATATTCGAAAATGAGAAGGAATCACAGTAATGATTGGACAACACCAGGAAACACGAACTAAAAACTAAATGGCAGGAATTATTACATTTAACCTTGATATTCATTTTCACGCCAATTAGAATCTTCTGCTCCGCCCATATGAACACTGAAAAGAACAGATGTACTGCGCTCATCGGCCTAAATATTATTATTATTATACAATATGTATGTCTCCTGTCACCGGCATTTCTTCCTGGTACTTCTCTTGAACCAGCGGTGATCCCCACCGCTCTGGCTTCAAGCTTCACATTGCAGTACTTTCCGTATTATGTGTGATGTTCCAAGTATAGCTGTCTTTTGTAGTGAATCTATCGAGTGTTTTCCTGGTATAGTTTCCAAATTTTTCTTTAAGCTTC
>Ga0136643_10007739_pt1 | contig 15585 bp, 5 predicted proteins | sample TergutLab28metaG_FD_96883 | JGI IMG/M metagenome (GOLD analysis project Ga0136643, IMG submission 96883) | Labiotermes labralis P1 segment gut microbial communities from Petit-Saut dam, French Guiana - Lab288 P1 (version 3) (version 3) | ecosystem: Host-associated > Arthropoda: Insects >... | reverse complement strand
AAGGATATAGGTTTTATATATAAGAACAAGAGGAGGACACAAGGATATAGGTTACATATAAGAACACGAGGAGGACACAAGGATATAGGTTATATAAAATAACACGAGAAGGGCACAAGGATATAGGTTATACATGAGAACACGAGGAAGACATAAGGATATAGTTTATATATAAGAACACAAGGAAGACATAAGGATATAGGTTATATACAAGAACACAAGGAAGACATTCGAATATAGCTTATGTATAAAAGAACATTAGGAAGACACAAGTGTATGGGTATGACAGAAGAAGACAAGAATATTTCCCATAAATAGGAACGCAAGGCGTGTAGGCTGTAAATAAGAACATATAATTGTGTTCGTAAACGTATATAATCAATGAAAATGAGATACAAGAAATAGTAGCATTAACTACAGTTGAGATACAATAGAATTGCTTTGAAAAGAATGGTGACTATTGGCTGCTAGTGGAGGCACCTCTATGGCGTCACGTATTTCTTGCACACTAGCTGAATTATTTCTGCAGAATGTTGAAGAAAAGTATTGTACAGTTTTGACAGCAAAAAGGGTAACTTTGGCGTCGGAAGTACGTGGATATTACTTTTATAGTATACGACAACGCGAACACAACAGCAGGGACGATCGGTAACGACCACAAAAAGATGCATATAAATTCGAGATATGACGTGGAACAGCAAATCAAAATGAGGAGCTTCATGATTTGTATTTTTCATCGAATATTCGGGTAACACAATGGAGGAGGATGGTTTGAGGTGGACAAGTGGCACGTGTGAGGTGGAAAAGAAATTCATACAGGACTTCAGTGTGGAAACCTGAAGAATGGAGCCTTCTTGGCAGACGTGGACGTAGTTGTATCTTACAGAAATAGGAAGGCATGTACTGGATTAATGTGGCTCAAATTATGGACAAGTTGTGTGTCATTGTGAACACCACTTCTTCTGGAGTTAATTCGTCCGTCGTTTTGCATTCTTTTATGTATATACCATGAACAGGCTATATATTCCTTTTTGGGCGAGTTCGCATAATTTCGAAAAGGAACTGTCAGCTTCGTCGTATCTGTCTGTCTGTCCGTCCGTCTACATGGAACAACTCGGCTCGCATTGGACTTCTTTTTTATTAAATTTGATATTTGAACATTTTTCGAAAATCTGTTTATAAAATTCCAGTTACATTAAAATCCGATAAGAATAACGAGTACTTTACATGTAGACCAATATACATTTTATTCATGTCTCTTAGTTCATCATAGAATGAGAAATGTTTCAGACAAAAGTTGTAAAGAAAATCAAAACACGCATTTTATGTTCAATAACTCCCCCTCCCCCAGAAAATCATGCCTTTTATAAGATAATGTGGAAAAATATAGTAGAGCCAGACAGTCACATGACAGTATGGCGCATGCGCATTGCATGGTGCGCACCTAAGTCTACGTACACACTCTCAGAGTGTGTAATACTTACTGCTTGTACACTGCAACAATTGCCGCAAGAACGCACCTCATTGTTACGTTACGCGTATATTGCCTGTCTTGTTATCCTATAAAGTTGGCGTGCTATCTCATTATTTCATTTCATGTCCGACCCTACCTGACCACACATAAGTATGTACGTCCATCGAAAATAAGTTGTTTCTGTTCAGTTTATGTAATCACTTACATTCAGCTGCTTTTGCCCATTAAATATTACTTCGTGCCTCATAACAAATAATTACCATAAACTGTAATCAAATATAAATTTCTGACACGCACACACACACACACGCACACACGCACACGCACACACATCACACACACACACACACACACACACACACACGGGTTTATCTAGAACTTAGCGTATATGTAACTGTGGGTACGTATGTGTTGCAGTTATGTATAAGTATCTGTTTGTATGTGACTCTTTGTGGCAGTGTTCATGTACATGTTTGTGTTATCACAGCAAGCAATATGCCTACATCATATTGTATGATATTTGAACCAAAACTGTAACTTCGTAGTGTGGACAGTCTGACTTAATGATTTAATAATATTTATTTTCTTTACGTAAGACAAACATCCTGTTTGCCATTCCACCAACCTATATGCTGTTTAACGATGCCCATATTAAAATTTCTTTGAACTTGATGTTTGTGAGACCGTGCATCAGTAGAACAACGATGTAAGCAACCAACAAGATGTAATAAATTCCGTTTATTGATCTTTTTAAATCAGCTCTACATGTTTCGGGCCACAAACTCGCCCATCCTCAGGAGCACGTTTTGACTGTATATACAGCTTTTGGTACAATGTACCGATATTGCTGCCGATCGTTCGGCAAAGGTACTACAAAAAGCTCTATATACAGTCAAAAAGTGCTCCTGAGGATGGGCGAGTTTGTCGTCCGAAACATGTAGAGCTGATTTAAAAAGATCTATAAACGGAATTTGTTGTATCTTGTTGGTTGCTTACATCGTCGTTAAAATTTCTTTTATGGAGAGGTTAAAGAGATTTTCATAATGTACTTTAGAAGCAAGTAAAATCCTATCCGCCTTCACATTCTAGATAATCACAACTATTTTTTCTTTTAAATTGCGACAATTTAAACCTGCAGCAAGAGCTTCTTAGAAGACCTGGTCACCTGAACTTGCACCACAGCATTAAAGTGGACTGAATTAGATGTAGAACTGAAGATACAGTGTAACAGTTGGAAGTAAAATGCCACAGTCTTGTAACACATTTTTAACAATATTCTCTATACTGACCTTATTCAAATACGGATCATACGCTGCCATATATTAGCCCTTTATGAATTATTTTGGTGTAAACAGGGACGGTTGTATTATCTCCGCTTTAGCAAACACAGGAGTCACGTTTGTGGATATGTATTTGCAAAACATAGAAGCACAGAAATACACACACATACATTGAGAGAACATACTTGTAATGTATATAAGTACGAATAAAAGAAGCATGATCATATTGAGGGAAGTATATTGAAATTGTAGGGCTCTCGTCCGTTACATGACATTTACATGCTGTAAACTCAGATTGCGGAAGACTGTCAAGCATCTCGTTTTGGCAACAAACTGAATTTCATATTTGCATCCGAAAACGTACAGTCGAAGAAGAGTCTTCATATAATCTGGGGCTATGGTTGTAGTCGATGTGCGCGGTGATGAAAGTTCTCCCCAGTCATTGCACATCATCACGGTCACTGATTCGTGTCTGACTGCCCTCTGTAAATGCGGTAAAATTGACGTGTGCACTTTGAAGTCATGTGTCTTTCGCATATGATTAACCTTTAGACGCCTAACGTCAACTATATTTGATGTACCGCACCGCTAACCTCCAAAGTTGCATTTTATGTATTTATTCAACAGTTATAAGTACCGAATAATTTAAACATGATATATACTGTCCGTTTTTTTCTCTTCAAAATGCAGTTTGTTTCATAATTCGAACGTATTTGGTTCCTGTATTATTCACATTTTATATACAGAGTGTGCTAAAATTAAAAAAAAAAATAATTCCGGCGCCAAAAGGTTAACGATTTAGGATGCAGGTGTGTTGAGTTCAGGGATGAGATATTGTGGATTAACTTCGGTTTAGGTGAAAACGTCCACTGCTGGGGTACTGAAGCACCGAAGCTGACATCGAAATAAGGCCCGAAGATCGACACCAACAGCGTATTGTGAGAGGAAGGTTGTGGAAGGCTGAGCACGTTCAGGGATTACTGCAGGCGTGATGTTGAAGCGACAGTGAAATAAACCCATGACGAGACAGAATCGCCATCCGGGGGGTGGGGGGAATGTAGAGGTTCTTCTTGAGTTACCTTCCCTCCTTCAGTCTGAAGTTAGGGAATTGCTAACACTGGATAAAGTACAGTACAGTCACATTTTGCATTCCGTGTGCATCAAGTATCGATTTTTTCTTTTCTTTTCTTCTCCACTCGATATCTCGCACGAATGTCACGTCGGACAATAAAATCGGCTACGGGTGCATGGAGAGGAAAGCCTATTGCCTGTTATTCCACACTATCGATCACTTTACTTCGATATCTCTTTTCCTACTCTTTCGTTTCTACGCTTCAGTATCCTGTCCTTCATGTTTTGCCATCTCTAAATGTTGTATCACTCCTTTCTTTAGTGTTTCATATCTTTGCCAGTTGTTTTAAGAGTTTTATACTCAAACTGACATCAGAAACCATAGCCTGGACCAAGTGTGCTCCATATGTCAACTGTAAGGCTAGACAAAGTTTCAGAAAGGCAAGAATTCTCTAATGGCAATGTCTTTCTTGTGATGTGGCACGTATTTTATGTTATGCTATTTAGAATTTTAGTACCGCTGTTACGTAAGAAGTGCTGCATAATTTACGGGCTCCTTTCATCCGTTTCATTCCTTATGTGCAGGCATAATGTGAATTTTCCATAAAAGTAGCTTTCAAAGCCTTTTTTTTTCCGAGAAAAAGCGCAAGGATGTGGTGTTTAGTAACGGAGATAGCTAGCGGGAAGGTAACGAATAATATTCCCAACTGGCTGATTTCATCTCCAAGGTAATTTATGTCATCATCCGATTTTCGTAAGGAGTAGCCACCCATTTACTAGTTATTTTCGAAAATTATTAATAAATAATTTTTCCGTATATGAATTCTTCAAAAGAAATTAATGTGCAGTCTTGTATCAAGGCATAGGCCCCCATTTAAAATATTGTCTTCTGCTAGGTAATGTTGTGTACTCTGATAACAATTTTCCAGCTTTTTGGAGAAACTGCTGCCTCCATATTTACTTTTCTTTACTGGATGTAGAGGCAGTAAGAACGCCACATACCAGGAAACGTGTTCGCCATAGTGAAAACAGTGATAACCTAAATCCTTAAAAGACACGTACTGATTATGTTTACGTTCTTTCCAATGCTTTTTCTTCCTCGACGATGTGTTTTCGTAAAGTCGGTGGGTGTTAGTAACATCTGACTTTATTAAAGAAATTTTTTCTTCATTCTTACATTCAAGATATTATCTGTAGTTCCACAGTAGTCTTTGACACGATGAAACGTTATGCAGCGCAAGAGATTAACATTTCCTTTGTGCAGCAGTAGGTTTCATATATTTCTAAAACACGCAAGTTTTGCAAGATGGCTTGCTTATGGGAAGATTTACACCGACAACGTACAATGATTATAGTGCATATACTAATTCTTTCGAAATATCTGGCTGGGCGACAAAATTGTTTGAAAGATAGACATTTAAATCTGCAGTGATTTTTCCCCCGTTTCGCAAAAGCCCCTAGTATGGCACGGCCTCCTCATTATCGGGGCTTCACGATCACACTCGGGCACACCACACTTGGTAGAACTCCTCTGGATGAGTGATCGGCCGGTCGCATAGACCTCTACCGTATAACACACAACGATCACATGAGACAGACATCCATGACCCCGGCGGTATTCGAACCCACAATCACAGCAATCGAGCTGTTGCAGACCCACGCCTTATACCGCGCGGCCTTTGGGATCGGCTTACAGTGATGCAATCACCGTAAATTTGAGTTGAAATATTAAAGAATTCCAATTAAACAAGATTGTAGGTGATAGTAGGCCTCTAGAAATATTAAATATTCCATTTTTCTCTTACGCCCCTAGCTGAATATAAAATATTGTCTTTTGGGTTTGCACATACCATATAATTGACGTAAATGGTCCTCGACGGAGGCTTGGACAGAAACAAAGGAGGCACATTATGCCTACGAGAAAGCAATTTGGCTTTCTTTCAAACTTGCCTTCAGTTTGTCTCTTCATCACTTTGTTCTCTCGCAACAGGCGGCAACACCAGTTGGTTTTTGAACAAATGACTCTCTGCTGCGACCTCATTCGCGAAAAATGATGACACTCAACTTTGTCCTTATGTGCGTCGCCTGGCGACACAAACTGATGTTCCCTCTTTGTTTTGTACCTATACTGCCGAGATAGATGTCGACATGTGAACAGCCTGGGGTCCATAGTGCTTGGTTCTTAGGCCGTGAAGCAGTTTTTTTTTAAATGTGTAGATTATGTACTTTATAAGAACATAGAAGACGAAAATGAAGAGTGAATTATAGATATAAAATGAAGAGTGAATATGTAAGGACTGGTAAGGTTAGGTTCTGTACAGTTTCAGTACTGTGCCGGTATTACCCTACAGTGACTGAATAAAATTACGACAGACCTCAACCATAATAAGAGGTGATTTACAAGAAATTCGGATCTCAGAACTCCTGGGTGTAACCTACCAGCCCGATCAGTCACTGATGAATCTAATCATATTAATGTCAAGGAACTGAGGGAGTGTTTCCTTCAGTTTGCTCCACCTGAATACTAATGGAAGTTCGGCATATTAGATAGTTATGTCTGTTGATCGTTTTATTTCATCTACATTTTGTGTTAGCCGGTCCCAGTGGCCGCGCGGTCTAACGAATAGGTCTGTGGCCGCTCGCCTGCTGAGATTGTGGGTTCGAATCCCACCGGGGGCATGGATGTTTTTCTGCTGTAAATGTTATGTGTGTTGTCAGGTAGAGGTCTATGCGACGAGCTGATCGCTCGCCCATAGGAGTCCTACCGACTGTGCTGCGTCCTTGTGTGTGATCTAGAAACATCGTGAATGTGGAAGCCATGGCCCACTGGGGGGCTGTCGCGCCAAAAACAAACAAACAAATAAATATTTTGTGTAATTCAGTGCTGGAAAATGTTCGTTTCCCATTCATGTACTTAAAATATAGTATATTTCAGATGCTAAATGGAGAATAAAATCCAACTAGATGCCACTTGTTACTAAATTGTGTTTATGTTAGGCTCAACATGTTTCGCGTATCATTATGCCATCATCAGGAGCTCATGACGATAGCGTTGGTTACCACATAGGCCCCTGGTTCTGGTGTTGCTACTGGTTGGAGGGTTAAGTGCAGGCAGGATGGTTGAGTGTCCGGACCGAAGGCTGTAACAGCCTTCGGTCCGGACACTCCATCCTCCCTCCAACCAGCAGCAACTCGAGAACCAGACGGCCTATGTGGTAACCAACGCTATCGTTGTGAGTTCCTGATGAGGGGCATAATGGTGCCCGAAACATGTTGAGCCTAACATAAGCATAATAAAGTAATAAGTGGCATGTAGTTGGATTTTATTCTTCAGTTATCAAGATGATGCACTGTCCAATACACATCAAATTTGAAATTCTATTTAACAATACTGCTAAAGTCAGCAGATTATATTAGACTGTACAATCTATTTCACTTAAACTTGTCATCTTGCATCCTTCATCACTCAGTAATCATGCTAGAGTAGCGATGAGTAAGAACAGTCATTCAACTGCGGACCAAGAATCTATACGGAGACCCCTTAGAATTTGACATAAATTAATTCATTGCATTTTTCTGATCAATGATTAGCGATGTTTGGCAGGAACAATAGAATTGCATGACATACAAACGTTATTACAGTTAGAATAAGTGGAATATGTTAGAAACGAGTATGTGGAAAACGTGATGTTAGAGCTGGAATTTTATATGGACATAGAACAATTCATCATTGCTATTTATTTTTAGCTTTTCTTATAAAATATTCGATTCCAAAAGCGTATAAGTCAAAATGTTTGCTCTTTTATTCTTATTGATTCTTCGGAGACAAGCGCTACTTCCTGACTCAGAGTAACTTAGGCTGCACAAGAAGGATGGACATTGCTTTATATTGTGTTTGTACAGTGCTAAAGTATAGTATCAGATATTTCTTCCAAAGACAAATAAGTGAAGATGTATAGAAAATATACGTTGTCCTGTGTAAATAGATTTACGGTGCGTTTATCCACAGAGGTTCCCAAGAAAAGCACAAACGACCACGCTATCGGCACGTAATTTCTGAAGTTTTGGACTTCCTGTATGTCGGTTATAAAAAGGTTTTACAATTTCATTCTAACATAAGAACGGTTGTCTCTTCTGGAAAAAAGACATTTCTGTTGGTGTTTCAAAAGGCACTCAAACCTGAAGAAAGGAACTCTTAATCCATATAAAATTTATAAACCGATATGTGATGAGGGTGTTGATTTTTTTCTGTTGCTTGTTGCCAGAATTCTACAAATTATTTTGATAGTCTGAATTTTTAAAATGATACGTTTCCGAGATTCTTCGCACAGTACTATCTGAAGCTTTGCTCAGCACATATTCCCTGTCGCTGTAGAAGTAAGGAAATTGCTGTTTATGGAAAGCTTGAGGTTCTCATAGCAGCGTTGATGAAAAATAGTACAGAATTAAATCGGACAAAAATGGACGTAAGGGCAAGCGGTATACCTGATCGGATAACAACTAACTCCATGGAACAGGGGGAATGAGGTTGGTTGGGGTACTGCGCTACAAGCCGGGTTCGATTCCCGGTATTGTCATTGGAATTGTTTATTGACTTAATCCTTCCTGCGGCACCATGACCCAGGAATCGACTCAGCCTTTTAACATAAATGAGCACCGGGAGTATTTCATGGCGGGGGCGGAGGCGGCAGGTGGGATGGTTGACAATCTCACCACCATCATGAGCCGATTGTCTTGAAATTTGGGAGCTTCAGCCTTCTGGAACCGTCAGGTCCTGTCCAGGCCTGTACAGGGATTGCTTGATGTTTTTACCATGGAGCAGAGTCGTTCTTGAAAAGCTAATAATTCTCTGTTCGTCAAGAAATTACCCGCATTTTTGTATGTTCTTCGCCGCGTTCACAAGAGCAGCCATTTTTTAGCAGTAACAATAAAGCATAAATATGGGCAGGAAGTAAACTTTCATTTCTAAAGTTGAAGAATTGATGAATGTGAACAAAACCGGTTAGCAGTTTAAATACCGACATTTATGTAAATTATGAACAAATATCCGCTTCCTACCTCACCGCGAACACAGTCTGTGTCCATTATAAAACAAGTAAAAAAAGGTACAGCAGTCCCGTTACAGGCGTGGAGTGGCCCAGAGGGTTCCAGGAAATATAGGTTCCCAGATTACATGACAACGGCACAGGATGGTGGTAAGGTTGTCAGCCCTCCGCACCGGCCGCCTTTACCCCCAGAAAATGCTTCTGATACTCATTTCTGTTAGAGGCTTAGTCGACCCCAGGGCCAGAGTGGGATCGAAAGAATTATGTCAATGAAAAATTCCAATGACACCATCTGGAATTGAACCAGCGACCTTCCGATTTGTAGCGCAGAACCTGAACCACTGTACCACCGCGGTCACCATAAAAAACAAGTAGGTTAATTTTTTTCAGAAGAACAGTAGGTGTACGTGATAATCAAATAGAACACAAAAAGGAACCCTGCTAATAACTTGTAAAGTTCCGGATTGTTACAGCAGACGTAGGGCTTCAGATATTTAATGCTCATCACTGGAATGGACAGCGACAGTCCCCAACAAGACAGGCAATATATATATATAAATTAACAATGAGGCGGCTTCGCATAACCATTGTTTCCGTGGTTGAGTAATACAAATTACATATTCTGAGTGTGGCTATATATTTGCCTTAGTTATCCGGCATGCAGATTGCATGAGCCATGTTAGGTTGTCATCTGTGGCCTCTCACGGTTTACAAATTTTTTTTTCACATTTTATCATAAAGGGCATGATTTTCGAAAAAAAAAATTATTGAACATAAAATGTGCGTTTTGATTTTCTCTACCACTTTTGTTTGAAACATTTCTCATTCTAAGAAAAACTAAACGAGATATTATCACGAATATTCATAAGTCTTTATGTAAATTACTCGTTATTCTTGTCAGTTATTTTATTGAAATTTGAATTTTTTCGACAAATTTATGAAAATAGTGAAATATAATTTTTTTTTGTTACACCGTGCATGTTGTCGAGTTACCCAATTATTACACCAACCATTGCACATATATAAAATTTACACATTAAAATATTAAAAACGCTCCGACATGTTTCGGTCCTAAGGCCATCATCAGGGAGCTATATATTCCTTGCTAAAGTCACGCTAGAAATAGTCACAGATTAATTTCGTTGTATGAGTTGGGTGTTGTGGCAGCCTGCTGCCACAATACCCAACAGCGGAGTTGTTCCACGCGGACGGACAGACAGTCTTGACGAAGCTAATAGTCGCTTTTAACAATTTTGCGATCGCGCATAAGAACTTCCTCTGTGTTACAAAACGAAGGTGCGTGCCCCCGTAGATATAGGGAGACGAATGAAATGCGCCTGCAGGTACACAGAGAGACTAATAAGAGTATTCCTGCAGAGATACAGGGAGGGTAATAAGAAGTACGACTCAGAGATACGAGTGATTTAGCAAACATTTCCTACAGAGATAAAAAGAGTTTGACGAAATCATGTTTATGAAGTGACAAATTCTTAAACCTAATCCACGAAAAGCAGAAGAAGAAAAGGAATTAAACTATTCTTTACATGCAAATTGAAATTGAAATAAAAGTATTTAACTGCTTCTGAAACACATTGGAATTAGCGTTAAAAATTTTGCATCTGTTCTACAGAATGTGTTTGTTTCTTATAATTTCTGCAGTAAAGTACAGTTGTTTCTTTAACCAGCGTTTTTTTGTTTTTGACCCTGAATTCTTCCTGGATTATTCATGGCTTTGACCAACTATAACGTTTTGAACGATATCTTGTAGTTTTGTATTTGAACCGTATTGTTGAGTTATGTCTGTTTCAGAGTAATTTTATATTTCAACAATTCCGCATGTGTAACGTAAGTGCACTGGAACAGTAACTTCATCAACACGCAGCTGACGTGAATGTGCCAAAGTCTTAGCATGTGTTTATTGTAATTTTAGTACTTTATCAAATTTTGTGTAGGAATGAAAGACGTAGTATTGATATATGTCCAAGTAGCTACTCTTGTTAAACACAAATTAATGTGAAAAATAAATAAATAAATAAATAAGGTACGTGTAGTTGTTGGCCGATCCCGGTGGCCGTGCCGTCTAAGGTGTAGGTCTGCGTTCGCTGGATTGCTTGGATTGCGGGTTCGAAACCCGTTGAGTTCATGGACGTTCGTTTCTTGTGGTTGTTGTGCGTTGTGTAGGTAGCCGCCTCTGCCACCAGCTGATTACTCATTTAGAGCAGTCTTGCCGGTTGTGTGTGTGTGCGTGCGCGCGCTCCTAAATGTCTGTGGTGTAGAAAGAAATCTTAACAATAAGACGGCTTGGGCCTGATGTGGGCAGTTGTGTCAGAGAAGGAGGAGGAGGAGGATGAGGAGAAGAAGAAGAAGAAGAAGAAGAAGAAAAAGAAGGGGGAGGAGGAAGAGGAGGAGGAGGAGAAGAAGAAGGAGGAGGAGGAGGAGAAGAAGGAGGAGGAGGAGAAGAAGAAGGAGGAGAGGAGGAGGAGGAGGAGAAGAAGAAGAAGAAGAAGGAGACGAAGAAGGAGGAGGAGGAGGAGGAGGCGTAGTATTTGAATAAAATACTCTGCAGGTACAAAAACGTGTTCACGGGTGGCCATCTGATTTCTAAGGGTTAGGAAGTGTTTTAATCACCATTAGCCATAAGGACATCGTAACGGAGACGTAGTGTGATTTCTGTGAATTGCGAACTGCACGTTTACGAATTATGTAGAAGAATTTTGTGCTCAAAGGTTTAGGAACTACGTAAGTATTGTGTTCGCTGCTCTAAATAAGAGACTTACCTATGGATGCTGGTCACTACAGAAATATGAGGGACGTACGTAAGGATCGTGTTCGCCGCCTGAACATCAGGGGACGTACTGAAGGGACTTGATCTCTATCGGAATGTAAGGAAGTAGACGAAGTGTCCTGATAATTAGAAGAATGTAAGGAACTCGAGAGGTCCTGATGTCTGTGAGCATAAGACACGTATCGAAGGGTCCTGATTTCTAGAGGAATCTAAATGAATTATGAAGAGGTCAGGAAGTCTATGTGAACTTAAGAGACGTATCGAAGGGTACTGATTTCTGCAGTAGGTCAGTGGACTTACCGTACAGACGAACTGTGCCATCCGCACGCCCCAGCGAGTTGGTAGACACACACGTGTATGTGCCCACGTCCCTTCGGTTGAACTGGTTGATTGTTAGCTTCAGGTGTACCTTGTATGACGTTCGATTCTCCACAATCGAATGTTTAGTCCTGGAAAAGAAACCCTCTTAGTATTAGACACAGATATGAGCAAGAACTGCCTTCTAAACGCGTTATTGACGAAAATATGTAGGGAAGGATAGAAGGATGGGTAGACGTGGAAGAAGACGTAAGAAGCTACCGTTTGATCTTACGGAAACGAGAGGACGCTGGAAATTGAAAGAGGAAACAACAGATTACGCGCTATGGAGAACTCGTTTTGGAAGGGGCTATGGACCTTTAGCAAGATAGAATACGGAGTGAATGAACGAATGAGTGAATGAATGAATTAACAAGACCTTACCACCTTATAGTAGGGAACTAGGGAACAAATTATTTGGAAGGAAGCAGTAGGCTTCCATTGGTGTGTGACAGTTTTTGTGTTCTGTCGGTAATATCAGTTTCATCCAATTTTTACTATCTGAGAGCTTTGTACTTATAATCACTCACTCACTCACTCACACACACACACACACACACACACACACACACGCGCGTAAGTTTTTACTGTGATTTTGTCGTGGATTTTGATTTGTGTTTGTTCAAAAAACTGAAATATGTAGCTAGGGAACCTGGACGATTTTTTAAACGTATCCAAGGTCCATGATGTTGGATTAAGCGGTAATACGTCAATATGTATTCCCATTTGTGTCGGAAGACAGGTTACTTTGACAGTTTTTAGGCGCGTTCGCAAAATTGCGGAAAGCGACAATTAGCTTCGTCATGTCTGTCTGTCCGTCCGGCCGCATGGAACGACTGGGCTTCCGCTGGAGAGATTTTTATGACATTTAATACTTTAGTGTTCTTTTTTAAATCTGACAAGAAAATTGAAATTCCATTATAATCTGATAAGAATAACAGGCACTTTACATGACGACCACTTTACATTTTTGATCATATCTCCGTCAGTTCCCTGTATAATGAGACGTGTTTCAGACAAACGTTGTAGAGACTATCGTAAGACACATTTTGATTTCAGTAACTTTTTTGAAAATCGTGCAGTTTGGAGATAATGTGTAAAATATTGCAGAGCCGGACAGGCCACACATGACAATATAACATGCGACACTCGTATTGCAGGCTGTGTACTTAACGTTAGAAACACACAATCAGAATATGTAATAGTTACTGCTTTTCACGGCAACAATTGTTACACCAACGCGCCTAACTGTTGCATTACACGTACATTGCCTGTTTTGTTTTTTCTTTTTGGTACTGAGTCAAACCGTGTACAGGTACTGGACCGTCTTCCTACTCAGTGAGGAACAGACGGTTTTCCAGGCGGATAAAAGGTCAAAGCTGCATTTGAACACACAACTTATGTATTTCTTATGTTATATTGTGTGGAGCTTTACCTCCATTGTACGTTACTTTTTTCATGATGTCCTCTGACACTAGGGCAAATTCACCTTCAGGAAGACAATGGCATTCTCTTTAGCTAAGAACAAAGTTATGTGGCGGAAAATATTAGGGAAGGTCTTAAATTAATTTTAATTTTTTTTGCATCGACATTTCCTTAACTATGTGACTTGCAAAACTTCAGGCACTTGTACAAAGTTTTGACATTTTGGATGTAGAATTTCTAGAAATGTGTGACTTTCGAAAGGGATTTGACAGATTAATTCATGCAGTCCAGATTTCTTGAAAAACTGACAAGTAGAAACTTCTTGCGATTTTTTAAGTTAAATATTTTTTTCTGAAATTTCAAGGAATTTAAGCTTACCGCTGCTGCTGCTACTACAACAACAACAACAATAACTACAACAAGAACTACAACAAGAACTACTACTACTAATACCACCAGTCATACTCCTCCTACTACTAGTACTACTCCTCCACCTCCTCCTTCTATTTCTACTACTACTACTACCACCACCACCACCACCACTACTACCACTACTCCTCCTCCTCCTCCTCCTCCTCCTCCTCCTCCTCCTCCTGCTGCTACTATTACTACCACCACCACCACCACCACTACTACCACTACTACTCCTCCTCCTCCTGCTACTATTACTGCTACTACTACCACCAGTCATACTCCTCCCTCTACTAGTATTACTCCCCCACCTCCTCCTTCTACTATTACTACTACTACTAATACCACCAGTCATACTCCTCCTACTCCTCCTCCTACTACTAGTACTACTCCTCCACCTTGTTACTACTACTACTGCTACTACTACTACTTTTCTTCTTCACGAGTATTATGTTTTGGAGGAAAGGAATTTTAAACAGCAAGAACTTGGCAGTTCTCAGTTATATTCAACATGCATTTATGAAACTGTACATTGACCAACTTTAATCAGTACAAAAGTGGATCAAAATTAAATAATCTGCGAGCGTGCGAATGACAGCCGTCTAATTTTCAGAACTCGTAGATGTTCTCTGCGATGCATGCCGAAAAATTGTTCCTTCAAATATGTGCTGCGGCAGCACGAAGGAATATGAGTAGTTAGGTTCAATGATTAAAAAAATGCACTGCCTAAAACGAAAATATATCATGGTAATGTTCCGACGTATTAATTAAGAGTGTGTTTATGTGACTTTTGTTCACCTCCTGATTTTTTAAACTTCCGCGCTTGGAATCTGGCTATGATTGGTTTGAGTGTAACTCTGTCTGGGACCGAATAAAGTATGGTTTTATTCACATAATGAACCCGGATCCTGTTCCCGAAACGTAGTGGTTAGAAAACCTGGATCAATGGGTAAAGTCCAAAAGAATGGTCTTAATCGATCTACACCCTCTGGTTCTTCCAGACAATATAATACGTTTAGCCAGCGACCACCTATTGTAATGCGCATTTAATATAATCTCCGATGATGCTAAGCACCATAGCACTCAGTGTTTAGTGGCCTTTGTTTATGTAATCACTTAGTACTTTGTTTTATGCTGCGATATTCAGGCTGATTATCACGTAATCAGAACCAAACACAATAGCGCTTTCCACTACACTTCACCACGTGCAGTTCTTAAATCTATTGTATACTGTGGTGATCACAGTAGCGTACATTTTAAACACTGATTTAAGAGTGCGTGGTCAGTAATAACCTCAATTTTTCTAAGAAACAAACCCACGCAGCAGTGAGAATTAGAGTCATTCAATCAGAGTTATCCGTACTGTGGCCAATCATTTTTAGTGTAGTTGTTTCTTAGGATTTCTGGCATCACTTACGGACGGTTCATGGCATGCGTTGTAAGTTAATCTGTCAACGTATATTCAGGACCGTTGGTGATAGGAGAGGAGAGATTTAAATGAGAAAACGTTAGTAGCGGACAACAGACGCTAGCAATGCAGTGCGAATTCAGTCGCGTACGTGTGTGGTGTAAGTGGGAGTACAGACAAATGACTGTGTCAGTTTCGTAGAAATGTGATCTAGTTGTTTTACTGGATGTAGCGCTCCATTATTTTATATCAAGGATAAATTGAGTAAATAAATAAACACGAAAAAGAAATAATTAAAACTATATGTAATTCGGTGAACCACACCCGTT
>Ga0136643_10007736_pt1 | contig 15591 bp, 14 predicted proteins | sample TergutLab28metaG_FD_96883 | JGI IMG/M metagenome (GOLD analysis project Ga0136643, IMG submission 96883) | Labiotermes labralis P1 segment gut microbial communities from Petit-Saut dam, French Guiana - Lab288 P1 (version 3) (version 3) | ecosystem: Host-associated > Arthropoda: Insects >... | reverse complement strand
GCATCATCTTGATATTTGAATAAAGGTAGACCAGCTTGATGACACTTGCTTTATTATGTCAATTTACTGCTCAACATGTTTCAGATGTTAATACATCCATCTTCAGGAGCTTGCGACTACTTGTTGCGTTATTGTTATTAACACATAAACCTCTATCATTACAGCACAATACAGCCTACACAATAACGCACAAAGTAGTCACAAGCTCCTGAAGATGGGTGTATTAACATCCGAAACATGTTGAGCAGTAAATTGACATAATAAAGCAAGTGTCATCAAGTTGGTCTACCTTTATTCAAATATCACTTAAATTACTTAACTGGCTCAGACAAAGCACTGGAAATACAAAGCACATTTAGGAACCAAAACACTGTCTGCAGTGTAATTTCCCAGTTTTCTGCAAGTGTCACACAATCTACAACACTAATTCCCCCCATTTCTTTCTATTCCCAGTACAAAAGGCACTGCAGGTGACAAGTTGAACTGCTCTGCCATTCACCTCTTTCCATCTCTGTCCACAGCCAACAGTTACCAATTTTCATTTTCTAAAACCAAACTACACTGTACCTTTAGGTCATTATGCATGTTGTAAGGGAAATAATCCACAAATAGACAGCTGAATGAAAACCAGTTGTGACAGTCATTAACTAGACATGTCACTGGAGGTAAACTTATTAATTTCTCAAGCGGTACACTTATCTGTTTCCTGCTCGCATTGCGGTACATCTTATTGCCATGCAGACCCGTTACAATTCTCTTCAGAACACGGTGATGCACATCTCTCAACATGCAACTACGTAACACGTCTGTGTAATACAAACCAACTTGATGCAATATTTATCCTCAGTTTCTTTCGTCAGTCAACCTCTACGTGTTTCGGGAATATTCGTGGTCCATCATCATGAGGTATATTGAATATATACAACAGTTGGTACGTGTTGTGCTTTTCAGTTGACTGTCTGTTGGCCAGCAGTCAACTGCAAAGCACAACACACACCAACTGTTGTGTTTATATATATAATATACCTCCTGATGATGGGCCACAAATATGCCCAAAACATGTAGAGGTTGACTGACAAAATAAAGTGAGTATAAATATTGCATCAAGTTGGTTTTTGTTACACACATGTATTGAGATGCACGGTCAGCAAAACAAAATTTACGTAAGACATGTTTGTTAGAAAACTGTAGCTTTACAATTTCTGTTAGCCTTCCCAATAACCCCCACACCCCCCACATACATGTTAAGTGCAATGTAACAAAGTCAAATTGATATTACCCCCACATGGTAACTATACTTCACAGTATGTTCAGTTCGAACATAGTTTTCATGTCAGATGTTACACATTCATAAAGATGGGGAAAGAGGCAGAGGAAGCCAGAAAGGAAGGGGTGAGAGGGGGGAAGGGAGGGAGGGAGGGAGGGAGGGAGGGAGGGAGGAAGAGGGAATTATAACTTTACAAGTACACAGTGACTCAAGACAAGATTTACATTTCAATACACACACAATTACAGTACCAGCAAAAGACAGCTATAAGAACTACTTGAGAAAACAGAAAATAAAGCTGATAGTGTGTGAAGGAATTTTATTTCTAAAATCCAGAAACAACTCCTCTTCGATTAGCAACAAACTGGTACCTAAATTCTTTTCCTATTATTTGCAGAAACTTACTTGCCAGAACCAATTTATTTAGTCAAAGTTCTTGTTAATAGTGGGCTCATCAACATTTTTATAACTTTCAAACACAACACCATCTGCCACATTCCAAGTTTGCCCGTTTCCATATTCAGCACTGTCCGTAATCCAGAAAGCTAGATTATTTAGTTAATCATTTATGAAATCAGCTGTCTATCAATCATCCATCACAACAAGAAAAGAAACCATAATAAAACACTTTTTTCAACTCTGCAGTATTCACTTTCTACAATAATAACTATAAAAATAACGCACAGTATGCACTGTACGTTCGGAAGCATTTGCAACAACCTGCTCTGACGTCCTCCACAGGCCTCAACATTCGTATTGTGTTTTTCTGAATTTTGGCATCAAACAGACTGATATGTGGGTACAAAATCTCACAGGAACACAGAGCCTGCCCTGCGTGAACACATGCCAGGGTATAGAGTGTCACAGTCTAGCAGACCACAGCGTGATAGTACAGACCGCAGCATGACAGTACAGACCGCAGCGTGACAGTACAGACCTCTTTGCCAAGTATTATTTGACAGCCATGGCTATAAAATAAATGGATATGAAACTCTAGAACATTAGAACTCCACTTATCCAGATTAATTGGGAAGATGAGCCCTCTGGTTATGCAGAAAATTCAGATAACTGAACTTTTCTTTGAAAATAGGCAACACTGGCAGTTTGAAGTTGGTTGTTAAAATTTACAGTATGTCATCATCATCATCATCTTCATCAGCTCAACAGCCCCCCATGGGCCCTGGCCTTCTTCACAAGCTTTGCCCATTCATCCCTGTCGAGGGCGACCTTCTTCCAATTCTTGCCCTCTAGTATTCTCATGTCTTGATCAACTCCATTTCCCATCATAGTTCTGGTCTTACAACTCTTCCTACTCCATCCGGTTTGGTGTTGAATATTTTTTTAAGAGTTCTATCATTATTCACATGCATCAAATGCCCAGCCCAGCTAGTCTACTGACTTTGATGTAATTAACAATATTTGGTTCATTAAATGCTTCATACAGTTCATAGTTGTGTCTTTTCACCATGTTTCGATTCCCTTGTTTCGTTCCAAAGATAAATCGAAGCACCTTTCTTTTGAACAGACTTAACCGCCGCACCCGGAGGTAGCCGAGCGCGTTGACATGTGATGTCAATACTCTTTGGAAACAAACTGCATTGGTTTGAGTCCCAGTGAGAGCATATAATTTACAGTATGTACCTGCATCTAAACCTTTCAACCACGACTGATTTGAAGTACTAGAAGCCATAACACTGTACTGTACTGTACTTGATCCAATAACCGGTAATTTCAAGGCAAGTTAGTTCTGTTGAGTTCTCGGCAAATTTACCCCAAGGACCAAGCTGATCTGGATAACCAGTGTCTGGATAAGCGGAGTTCTACTGTATCTAAAAAAACAGACACCATATTGAATATTCCAGTTTTCTTTGATGTGCCACTGTCATTGGGCCAGCAGCTTCCAACATTTCAACAGATGGCAATCTCTTCACCTTCTTGGGCTGATTGACAGTGAAGACAAATGCACAACTACTCTTAAAAATGTTGGAACCACTCATCCAACAACACAGCGCCACATCCCAATAGACTTCAATCATCAAAAGCAATAAACTTTCACTGCAAAGTGACTAGAGTACTCACTCTCATACTCCGCTCTGCCACAGTCGCTTTCACACGTGAAGAACGTCTGGTGATCCTGAGCAGACAAGTTCATGTCATAGTACGTTAAAGGCTCTTTATTGGTTGCCCAGTAGAACCTCTGGTATTCCGCGCCTCGGAAGAGATTTAGAGGGTTCCGCCATACTTTGCATTCTGGAACATCAACTACAATGTAAGGGGTTGATTCACAGCCACTAAACTTTTCATTACATTCACTTCATTGCTTATAACACATGAATGTAATAATGCAAGGACACTAATGTATTGATAGGGCAATGCCATTATATTTAGAGCAGACAGATAGTGTCACAGCAATATGTGCGGAACAGGTCATGGTCTATTTTGATGCAAGGTACTGGCACCTGCCTGCAGACACTGAAAAAAGTCTTTTTCTTTTACGCGTTTTATTTAATGACACTGTCAACCGCTAAGATGATAAAGGGTCAGTGACGAATGAACGGAGGTAGAGCACTGGTGGAATGACGACAAGGGAAAACCAAAGTATTCATAGGAAAAAAAATATCCAAGGGCCACTTTATCTACCATAAGTCCAAAATAGATTAACCTGGGACTGAACCAAAGGCCTCTACAATGACAGGCCAGAAACTAACCCACTCAGCCATGGCACAGACCTGTGGCTTTTATGGAGAACTCAGCAGAGTAACTACAAATCATATACCAGAAAAACCGAATGCAAATGGACTGGCCCAGGATCTCCAGGAACTCACCAGACTCTACCAATTCACTCAGCAACTCCAACGCTGGACAAAGAATTCTTTTACAACAAAACCTCAGTTACTGAAAACTGTTATTAGGCCAGAGTTCATCAAAATCCAGAAGAGACAAACAATGAGACACATAAATGCTCACCTGGTACCGTCTGCTGACTGGTGGCTGTGGCGGTGCCATTGGACACAACATTATTTGTATCACCACTGTTATCACCCCCTCCAATCCACGGACTGATATGATTCAGTGACACTTGTTCAATAAATGAGGTGCCATATTTGCGGAAGTACCACCACTCAAATATCTGAAATTAATAACTTTGTATGTACTGTACACGCTGGAATGTATACACTGGTCAGTAGGAAAACCATGGGACACCAGGGAACAAAGGAAAGGACTTGTCACAATGGATGATACAGAGGCCAGTTATAAGGCATATGAAATGGTTCAGCATTGGGTCAACTGGCGGCCTTTCCCTGTGTGTCCTTTCATTGCATTCTGCTGGCAGTTTCCTGATGTGGTGACAGTCACCTTTCCAATCCTCATCACTGTCTGAACACATGCCGGGCTGTCAGTCAGTCCACAGAACACTCTGAAATACCTGTTTATCTCAGCTCATGCCAATTCAGCTCATTGGAGATGACAACAATCCAAGTGTCACATGACCATTTCCATGTACAGTCTGTCAGGTCTGTAATGTTTTTCTTAGCATTTATTGATGTGTACTAATTAGGTTCAGTTCAACATCTTCTCATGGAGTCATCTTACCTCACGCAATGCCCTCAAAGCCAAGACTTCCCCGAGCATGTCTTTCAACACCCATCCACTTACTGTGCAAGGTTACAATAACAGAAATGACTGATTCCTGTGGCCAAAGGACCAGGCATGTTCAATAAGTAGGGTTCCCCAGCCTGTAACTTGTGTTAGTTCAGCACTTTATATTTTGTTAGAGGCAGCACTAGCAATATGGGTAACAGGCAATATATGGTGCAAAACTCAGATGTTCAGTGGGTAAAATCATATGCAGTGACAAAAAAAAAACCACTGAAAATTTGGTCCAACAAAAAAGAAGTCTGTAGTCACTGCTTGCTGTTATGGCTTTGCTAAGTTACCATTCATGACAAATTCATTCTCTGATCCTAAATGCACAGTTATTGAACTGTTGCCCCAAGTACCATTCTCAATGCCTTAACTTCATCTCTCAGGTCAGGTTAATGCCTCATGAAATTCTCAGTATACAGGCTGGACAATAACAACAACAAACTGTTCTCATCTCTAAAGCTTCAATCCCAGCTCTGGGACCCAACCAGCATCCTATTCAGTCACTACTAGGGGCTCTTCCCTGGGAGTACATTGGCCAGCGCATAATGCTGACCACTCACATCAATCTGGTGCTGAGGTTAGACTATGCGGAGATTTATCTCCATTCTCTCCAATGCCTTCATGGCACTGTGCTTAACCTTAATCCCCTGGGGTGGGTATTTAAATTTCAGCACATGGTCTGTGCCAAACATTAACAGAAACAAATAAAATTATGAAATAAAAAGTACTTTGCAGAAAATATTACAAACATTAAGCAGCATTTCTTGAAAGTGCAGCAAATTTCTTTGTTGCCAAATCAATTTATAGGGGGTTTTTTTTGTGGGGCGGGCCAGCGTAGTCAGCAGAGCAACTTGCTATGGGCCAGAGGGTCTGGGGATCGCATTCTGATGGAGGGAGATTTTCCACATCCATACGTACAGAACCTGGGACCAACCCAGCCTCCTGTATAATGGGTATCAGGTCTCCTTCCTGGGGATAAAGCAGCCAGGGCATGGCATTAACCAACTACCTCCATCTAGCACTGAAGTTAAAAAAAGAGTAGAGCTATACCTCTACTCCCCGTCTGAGACTTCATGGCAGGTTATAGGGTTAACTATTCCTTTTACCTTTACCTTTAGGGGCATTTTCCTATGTGTGTTCATACATGTGAATGGAGGTCTTTAAAAGAAAAAGTAAGCACATGGACAACTTCTACCGACATGTAAAAACCTTCTTCCATGTATAGAAAATAAATGTATCCTGTTGAGAACAAACACTAAGAGTACTAAACACAGCATACAGTTCACAATAAGGTAATGAATGATGTGGTAATAGTTACATGAATGTGACAAGTTTTGCTGCATTCAGCCAACAAAGAAGCAGCAAGTACAATGTACATTAATGAAGAATGGTGCCATTGGCAACAAGACAACCTCCTGAAATGAAGTTGATGTGCTGCATACCATAACAAAATTTTATTTTCATCACCAGGTGGTTACAATATGCTACATTAAACTTTCACAGGCTTCTTTTGCAACATAACAGAAGTTTAAAGAATAAGCAGTTTCTATTTTACTCCCTTCTTTCATGTCGGATTCATTACATGTCACACACAGGTAAATCAGTCCCATTACATGCCTGGACAGGCCCAGAGGATTCCAGGAAGTTAAGGCTCCCAGATTTCATGACAACAGCACAGGATGGTGGTAGGTTGTCAGCCTTATGCACCAGCTGCCTTTACCCCCCCGGGAAATACTCCTGGTACTCATTTCGGTTAGAGGCTGAGTCAACCCCAGGGCCGTACTGCGATCGGAATAATTTTATGTCAATGAAAAATCCGCTGACACCAGCTGGGATCGAACCAGCGACCTTCCGATTCGTAGCACAGCACCTTAACCACTGTGCTACCGCGGTCCCCACGTCACATACAGACTACAGATTTTGTTAACTGACAACAACAAAAATGTAGGTGGTGTAAAACCAAATTCCACATACCAAAAGCCCTATTGCAAGAAGCTAAAAGTCATCTGACTTCTCATCAAGACATTCCTTGCCTCTATGGCAAACAAAAGTTCAGAACTGTACTCACACCAGCCTGCATTCTCAGCTCCATCTAACATTTCATAATGCACTGGATATTTAAGGGCGAAGAACTACTGTCCTTAACCAGTCTACATCAAAGGACCTAATGGCTGCCTCAGTGCTTATACAATATATTCACAGCCACCCTCCATACCTGAAGACCATCAGCACTATGCTACAGTAACAAAGGAGCCCACTCAACTGCAATTATATTTCATGTCAGTCAAGTCTGAACTTACCAAAATGAGTCCTGAGATAAGAGAGGAAGTTCCAGTTAGGGCCACATAAAACTTTGGTGTCAGTGTGCTCAGGAACATGGTGGCTGCAACAAAATCCCAATACAAGACACCGTCACTTTAAATAATGACAACGGTATATTACTTCAAAATTCTGTTACCAAAACAATAAACTACGTCTCACAGTATGTCTGCCCCACCTGTCACCGGCATCAGCACTACAACAGTACATGATTCTGCACATTACTACACACAGTTGTAAAATATGGGAATTCACTATGTGATTAAAATAACATTACTATCACCTACACCAGCTGCTGTTTCTCCAATTTAAATAGCCATGCTTTAATCATACCATCCTCTTAGACCAAGTATCTCTTTTCTGCTATTAAAAATCTTTCCTTCATTCCTCACAACTTGCAAGTCCTTCAATTCTTTAATAAGAAGACAATGAAATACACCACATGGAGTCATGTGAGACGTTACATAAAATGCAACTGCACGCATGTAACAGTACGTGACTAACACACCATATATTCTAATGAGTTACTTATTTAAGTGCAATGCTTCAGTTGGCAAGTCTGTTCTGTTATAAATTATACAATCCCAACCTACAGGAACATACAGTTTCCATTTTATATATACATAAAACAAAACAAATCAAAACAAAAATATTTTAATGCAATATCAGTGGAGTTGTGTAACAAAGACCACACATGTCCTCATTCTAATGTGTTTATCCAACCAACTGATATTCAAACTGTGTTCTACAGAACTCTGGAATTCTGTTGGCCTCCACAAGCATGTTTCCTTTACAATGAAATGTGTAAATACATTTTTGATAATTCTCAATTACACTTTTTTTATTTTCCTCCTCATCTTTGTGTACAATCAGTGCTGGGTCAATATAATAAAATTTTCTAATATGTGTTTATAAACTTGAGGCAGCACACATCCCAGGTGCCTGGTCACTGTTGGAACTTAAATTTTGTATGGTGGCACCCAACATTTGTCGATCCTCAGTATGGACCTTGCACTGTGTCACTTTTCTGGCACACAGTTTTTAGAAAACTCCTAGGTTTTTGGAATATATACGTACCCCTGCTTAAATATTTTATATTAAAAATATAAGCTTATGTTTTAAAAAATCTACATGCTTGCACCCCAGAAAATATGCCTTCACTTCACCAGGGTTCCTCAGAAGAGCCTGCAAACCGCTGGTCTAACCTAACTGCACAGCTACTGCTGTGGCCTCATCACACTCTCCACTGTCCAGTTTCATGATCTGGAGAAAAGAACTTGAAATTACACTACAAGAACATGCAGATGACTGATTACTTGGGACTAATGAAATCAAATAAGTTCACAGCAAATATGCATTTGAAAGGAGAGTAACTGAACCAAAATCACATTTATAGATTCTTCTGGACCGTCTGCCTTTCACTGACATGCACACAAGTACAAGAACAATCTGCAATTATCCCTTACTCACAGGCCAACATGCCGAGAACAAAACTCCAGCACCACAATTCTACCACCCCTGCAGCATGACAGTATTGATCTGGAGTGGGGAGACCAAAATAGCAGGGAGTACAGTCACCGCCAATACACGCATCAGATTCAATAAAAGGGTGTAAAGTGAGACTGGTGAATGGCCTGCACTGTAAATGAGGGTGCAAGTGATGGAGTGAAGGGACTGTGATACAGGAAATGTAGGGGAAATAGAGATAGCATGGAAACTGGGGGAACTTGCATCAAAAAACTTCCAAGTAAAGGTCATTAAGAAATTCTATTCAGACAGTGAGATGTAAGTTGATATTAGTTACAATGCATATACACACAGCACAGCACAGCACAGAAATTAAGGACCCTGAACAGCAAGAGCAAGAGAACAAAACAGAAGAATGCAGTGTGGGAGGAGACTGAAGAAAGAGGAAAAATAAATCTAATTTAAAAAACATAGGAATAAGAACAGCAAAATGAAGCAGGAAACAGAATAGGTAAAAAACTGTACGACAAAGCAGTAGTAAAAAATGGAAACAGGAGTGAAAGACTGATACAAACACATGCACATGGAGGACAGCAGCAGGCAGGGGAGAATGAAGCTGGCAAAGAAAGAGGTGAGCATGATTCAGAACATGTGCATCATATTCTATAGGGGGGGGGGGTTGCTGTGAAGGGTGAGAACCAATAAAACCACAGCCTCCAGAACATCACTAACTTTTTAAATATTTTCCTGTACAATTCCTCTAAGTTTGTGCCAAATACAGAAAGCCATTTTATGGCTACCATCCCACACAGGATAAGACATAGCCCCATCAGTACATGGTCAGAAAGAAACACAAATGATCAATTGGCCCTATTACTACATGGCCAGAACAGAACACAAATGATTCACTGGCCCTATTAGTACATGGTAAGACAGCAAAACAAACAAATAACTGACCCTGTCAGTGCTTGGTCACAAAGCAACACCAATGATTCACTGGCCCTGTTAGTACATAGCTAGAAAGCAACATAAATGATTCTCTTGTGAATGGGAATTAAATTTGCAAGCGTTTATATCTCTCAGTTCCAGACAACTTCTTGAACCAACAACAGATAAACAATCTAGGAATGTCATACACTGTTTGAAGCTTACTCTTGAATATTAAGGGAAGAACACAGGCTGAATGTGTTGCAGAATTGAATGCTGAGGGACAGAGAGGAGTAGAGGGGAAGAAGTAAAAGGAGACAGAAGGCAACTGTGTGGTTTGTAATGCTAAACAAATATTATTGGGATGGTCAAACAGATGATGAGACAGATATGTGACAAGTATGGGGCAGAAATACATACATGGATCTGGTGAGGAAACTTGAAGAAAAAACCATTGTGAAGACCCAGGCATAGACAGGAAGATAATATTAAAATGGATCTCAACAAAACTAGAAGACAGAGCATGAACTGGGATGTAGCAGGTTCTTGTGAATGCAGTAATTAACTTTGGGTTCCATAAAATGTTGGGAATTTACTTACTACCTGAGGATTAGCAGCTTCTCAAGTACTCTGCTCCACTTAGTTAGTTAGAGACACAATTACTCTAGCACAGAATCTTACACAATATACCTGTCAAAGGTAATGCCAAGGTTTCATATTACTGACATACTATGTACTTGCAACTGTTCAGCTACAAACAGTAGGCTATGTGACACGTAGCAATGCTGATCATGTACCTTCATGGCAAATTTCACTTGCCTGTTGCCATCAAACTGCCATGTTATTATTTTACATCCCACAAAAATGCTGCATGTACACAAACTGTATAGTTTTCCAAGACCTGCTATAAACAGCCATCTCAGGACCCTCAGGTAAGTCACACTCATGACCCTCTCACCTCCTATGTCCACACATCTGATATATAATAATAATTATTATTATTCATTGTAGCAAACTACTGAGCATGGCATTTGGATTACCCTCCATCTGTGCACCATTCAGAACTACAGTCATGAAAATCACTCATTGGGTTACAAAAACTGAAATGACAACATGTGCATCACAGCATGGTCATCTCAAAAGTGTACTTTGTTTACTTTCCAGGAAGAAAAATATGTCAAGGTATAAGAATCAAAATGAAAATCCTTCTGGATGAATATGCACTAACTATACTAATTAACAGAGCAGCAGCAGAACTATTTTGTTTCAAAACTGTTAAAACCTACACAACCCAAGATAAACACACCAAATATTGTGAAACTTGCGGGCTTGTTGGTTTTAGGAACACACTGTGTTGTATCCTATGTTTTGTCATAATTAAAGACATACAATGAACACAAGAATCAGCATGCATTTCATAAAATTTGTCTGGGAATAAAAAGGGCTGAGAGGTGTAATATGTGGCCTTCTACTGGGCTCCATACTTTATCTGACAAATATCATCTGTCACTTCCCATCCCTTCTTTGTCACATGTGTGGGTGACTAGCTGGCTGAGGGTGTTTTACGCACATATACTAGTAAGCAGCTTCATTTGTTTAAATACAATGCACCATGGCAGTCCCAATTTTTTTAAACAAACATCTTTTTAATATAATATTGTTTTTATTGTCATCCAATTTTACATCACATTTTAACATGTGTATACAACATATTTGGAATGGGAATGACATCTCTATCCCACGTCAACATGTTAAGATTTTCATATGGGTTTTTCGCAACTCTCAACATCACAAAGATCTGATGATGGCCTGGCTAATGAGCTGAAAGTAGTAACCTGAAAGACTTGTAATTGTCTTGTGCAAGAATGTGCATTAATTAAATATATATATACTGACTAAAGTAACAGGGATGTGTTACCTAAAGATGAGAGTTACGTTAATATAAATGAGCCAACAGAATGTGACACCTGACAGTTCTCGGGCAAAATTATGATTCCATACGTGCACTAGCTTCACACCTTACATTGTTTACATTATCTAAATTGCTTTCATCTGGATCCTGTAACCATTGCATTTTAGCCTGCTTCCTTTGATCTAAAAATCATAAACATTCTTCACCTGTTGTTTTCCAGTTTTCTAACCAAAAATATAGAGATATACAAAATTATATTTCTGCCTCTTGTTCAGTATGGGTGTGAAACTTGGTTGCTCACAATGAGGGAGAAATGCAGACTGAGGGTGTTTGCAAAAAGAGTGTTGAGGAGGATATATGGGCCTAAGAAGGACAAGGTTAATAGGGGACTGAAGAAAACTATGTAATGAGGAGCTTAATTACCTGCACTCCTCACCAGGTGAACAAATCAAGAAGGCAGAGATGGGTGAAGTACACAGCAAATATGGGGGAGAGGAGAGGTACATACAGGTTTTGGTGGGGAACCTTGAAGGAAAGAGACCACTTGGGAGAACCAGGCATTGATGGGAGGATAATATTAAGATGGATCTTCAGGATGTGGGATGAAGGGGCATGGATTGGATTGATCTGGCTCAGAATAAGGACAGGTGGCAGACTCTTGTGAATACGGTAATGGACCTTTGGGTTGAATAAAATTCAGGGAATTTCTTGATTAGGTAAGAACCTGTTAGCTTCTCAAGGACTCTGCTCCATGGTGTTAGTTGGTTATGTGCACACTACATACAATACTGCAGAACATGCTGAGTTCTTGCTCCATGCTTCAAAAACCAGGGGATATATCACCATACTCCAGTGTCTACTCATTTTTCACTACCTGAACCGTAAGTGCTGCGTGGCTGAGCTCTTCTTTGTGAATTCCACTCTCAGAACAAATAGAATTCAGAAAATAATTCGCTGTTCTTTTAAAACAGTGACTACTTCTTTATAGGATTATGCATTATGTTACTAGTACTTACCTTACAGGATTAATGAAGGTACAGTTAAACTAAAGCTCAGAAACAATATAAATATCACGAGCAAATCATTTGAACTTAAGTTGGACTGCTTACTTTTCTAAATGTGGAATGAGTTAATACAAAGCAGAAATCTGCTGGCCAATGGATCAATCATTCCATCTCAACCTTGTAACATAAAGCACTCAGACCAACAATGTATCTTGTTTTAACTATGAATAAGCAATATATTATTTCTCCTCTTCAATGACACATCCACTATTGTTATGCAAATAATATGACATATTCCAATGTTTGCATACTGACAAATTTTGTGACATAATGCCGTCAACAATGTCCTACAGCATAAACAAACTAGGCCACCATGACTGTCACCAACTATGAACAACAGTGATAAGCATAAAAAATGAAAGCCAAAAGATAATAAGGGACATATTAAATAAAAGTATATGCTTCATATATGAGGTAATTCACAAAGAAGTTGACAGTGTAGCATGTTTGTAATGAAGCAAGCAAGCAGTGTGCCCACATTTATGTGAATGGTACCAACTGCTATGAAAACTCTCTAAGTGCATTTGGAAGAGATCATAATAGTAAGTTTCCCTAAAAGTTGATACAGAGAATGTCATTGCAAGCTCACTGGGTACTTCATTATAAACATGCTAAAGTGTTTCTTTCTTTTTTGAACCACCTGATACAAGTATAACAATTATGCTGGAACTTCTGTCTAAATGCATCAATGCTGTATCCATCCTATATCTTAGGACAAACAAGGAACAACAAGCAGTACACTAACTCACAATAAGTACAGAAACTGTAGTTATACTATTCCAGAAGTTTCCTTAAAATCAATCAATGCACATTATCAAGTCTAAACTGATACATTTTTAACTTCAAAGACAGAAATTTTGTGCTGAATTAAACATTAAAGTGTTCTAAGCACATTCAGGAACAAACAAACTAAATAACGGTATGTCCACATTTTGCAGAAAATAAAAACTACATACTGTTTACAAAGAAACTTTGATACTATATGCTAACTACTATTAAGTCATGACTGTATATGGTGCACTCTGCAATGCATTATCAAGGTGCTCTTCACTCTCAAAATATTTAATGTTTTCATGGTTAATGTAAATACAATTTCACTCACGCCCATCAGAAAAGTATGGTCTTCCATGTGTCACTATTCATGAAGTGCATACCCAGCAGCATTATATGCAGATCTCTTACACTGAATTTCACCCAAATCAGATAATAAACATGCAAAGTACCACTATAAATTCAATGATTCCCTCCAATAAAGTATGCATTTTACTGCACTGATTTTTATTAAACTCATCATCACTCAACACATTTTTGTGGCCATCTGCTATATGGCAATGTACCCAAACTGGACAAAAAATGTAGAAAATATACGCAAAATTTAATTACACCCCTACATGAAGTATGGCTTCCACTGCACAAATGCTCAACAGGATTACATGCAGATCTCCCACACTGAACTTCACCAAAATCAGATAAAATAAATTTGGCAATATGGGCAATATTTTATTTATGACCCAATGTAAAATATGGCTCTCACTGCACCCAGAGGCACCAGCAGCAAGGCGCACTTGCACCACCCTGGGAATTGGATGTAATTTACTTCCTACATTTAATATTTGTTAAATGAAACAAAAATTTCACAAGAACATTATCATTGTAATTAAAGAACAACTATGTTACTATCTTGCCCAGCATTTATCATTCAAAAATATGGTAATTTTCATATAGCTAATGTGCACCATCTTGCACAAAGCATCCTGCCGGCTGATTATAGCATTCATTTTCACGTACAACTGCTCGAACACGTACGCGTAGATCCCCTATACCGAATTTCATCCAAATCGGTCAAGAAATACAGAACGTGCCGGTAGAAATTCATTTGCGCCCTTAAGCAAAGTAGGATCGTCACTGAGCCGAATTTCACTACACTCACATTTGCTCTTGACATTTTGTAAAGAGCTTCAATACCAAATTGCACGACAATTCGAAATGCGGTTTAGTCGCCGATACTGTCACCGACGGAGGGCAAGATAACCATATACGCCGTTCGTAACACTTCAAAATTCATCAGTCTGCACTTTGCTACCTTGTTCATACAGCTGGGGCTATTCTAACTTCATATTATTGCTTATTTCGTATAGATTTGTGGGCACAAAGAATGTTCCTCCAGTAACACTAATGCTTTCATTGCTTCAAAAATGTTACTGAACGTAAAACACGTGCATTCTTCGCTGACGTGACAGGCTACGCAAAATCTATTGCCCTGCTGAGCGAAATGAATATGGTTAAAACCAAACTTAAAAAATTTTCATAAAAATTAAACGACCAACATAAGCAAGAACAGTTGCTCCTCTCTAACATTAGTAGGAGCATAATAATATTCTGACCTCTGATTTATTTGCAACTCTTGCTACTTTAAATACTGCTCCCTCTGCCAAAGAAAGGTGCAACCATTACCCATTCCAATATTTTCGCTTATTTTAAGGGGTCCACGAAGATAGTAAATCACGAACAGCACCAACAGAAACCAGAATGCCCATAAATACGTCCACGACCACACAATCCAAGACTTTATTCTTCTTAAAAATCCGAACACCATTCTACCAACCGCTTGCAGACCAACGCGTTATACGCGTCCTGCTTGTATTGTTTTAGACTCGTTCCATGGGCTTCGGTCGAGTTCGCAAACACACTCACGTCTATCCAAGCGCCATCTTTGTTAGTACTGTGTGGTAGGGTCGATGTGACCAGATGTCACACACAGACCAACATGACGTAATGAGCGAACGTCTTCCATTATTGTGCGCTTTGCGGTCGGTGATGATACTGATTGCAGTGTCCCGGGATGATAAGGCATGCGTTTGAATATTGGAACCAAAGTGTCGCAGAAGCTTCGTCCCCCCCCCCTCCCCCCCGCACGGGTGGTCCACCACTTTTCGGCACCCCATCCCTTCTACCGCCCCAGCCAACACTTACACGAACCGACGCTG
>Ga0136643_10007735_pt1 | contig 15592 bp, 13 predicted proteins | sample TergutLab28metaG_FD_96883 | JGI IMG/M metagenome (GOLD analysis project Ga0136643, IMG submission 96883) | Labiotermes labralis P1 segment gut microbial communities from Petit-Saut dam, French Guiana - Lab288 P1 (version 3) (version 3) | ecosystem: Host-associated > Arthropoda: Insects >... | reverse complement strand
GGGGGTGGGGTGTTCAACAAATTCAGTTGAGGACAGAGAGAACGGGGATCTGGGGGCAGTAGTCAGGGGTTCTGGAGGTAGCTGTAATTTCGTACAAGAAATTTCATTTCACATAGTAAAATTTTCTTAATTTTTTGTACTTTGAAACTATTTATGATGACTCAACCAATTTATTTGTCATTGCTAATGTAAAACAATTGCGAACCTAGGTAGTTTTAGAATTTTGCTGCTTTTTTTCTGAACATCTTGGGGTGATGGCATCCTAAATTCACCAATTTTTAACAGTTTTCACAATTGGGTTGAGTTGGGCACGATTTTGGAGGGCCTTCGGAATTTCGGGGGGGTTGAACCCCTGCTCGGTACACCACTGATTTAAGGGCTTCATGAATTCTGCAAATATTGAGATATTTTGTGGTTACTTATTTAGTCAATAATACGGTGGTATTTGTGCTAATGTAAACATATCTGGCAAATATTTGCAGTTAAACAAAAATAAGATTTTCTTACTCTGAAAAATTTGAAGTTATGAAAGAAAGATTTTGTGATAAAAGTAATAATGTAGTGAATCTGTGGCTGTATGTAATGAAGCTGTTGCATGCTGTCAGACAGATGACTTTTTGTGCTTTAAAATGTAAACTATTAAAGAATAATTTAGTCAGCATGGCTATCTTTTTAATTGCTTGTTGATCTTCAAAGTCTCCTGAGATGCAATCCTAGATATGCTTATCCTAGGAACAGCCAATGTGAGGCATGAACTGGGCATGCCATTTGTTCTGATAGCTCTTAGATTCTGAGATGTGAAGGTGACAAATGTTTGTACAGTACCTATTCAACATATTACACACTGTCTTCTGATGATCTAATAGACTTTTACACCATATTTTATGATGTGTATGTTCTAATGTTTTGGAGGAGGGTGCTGCCCTCTTCTTCATGTCAACTAAATTTTTTTTGGGTGGATGGTGAGGTGTCTGGGAAGGGAGATCATGTCAATTGTTCAGTGTTTTGGCCTTTTAGAGCTCTGGAGAAGGAAGAGGGGATAGATCTTATTAGCAATTCAATGGGAATTGAATGTTGCGAGCACTTGAACATGGTTTCGTGTCCCAGAAGACTCACTACTATTAGTGCATCAAGTAATACTAACTCGTGTCATGTTATTTGTTGCTGGGATTGTGTGTGTGTGTGGAAACTTTTTAACTGGGGAGGAAATGATTGCATTTCATAACTATTTTTACTGTGTTGGATGTAGCGGAACATATTTCATTGATCACTGCCACATTTTTAAGTCCCATATAGTACTAAAACATGCAGCACGAAGGGGTTTTTTTTAATTTTACTGGTCTGATAGCACCACAATATGGTGCATTTAAACTTTTAAATACCTACATTGCCAAATTGAATGCATGTGCTAAAATGCCTGAAGAAGTTTGTTTTATGTATTTAGGCATTTTTAAGACATGCTGTGTAATCTCTGTTTTGTTTTCCACAAAATACTGTTGATTTCATAATCTTTTTCTGTTCAAGTAGTACTTCTTCTTTTGTGCCTCAACCCTCTGTCCATCACCACCTTTGTCCAGTTTTTTACACCCAGTACTCTTAATGTTCAAATGATATGTTTTTCATAAACCATGAGCTGAAGTTTAAGTACTGACCCCAATCAGCTAGAGGATAGATGTCATAGCAAAGGATTACTTTGCTATCAGCTAGATGATAGGGCTGTCAGCTGATTGAAGTTTTTATTTGATTAACTCTGCATGATTAATTATTATCAGATTTGAGTGTTTGCTTTAGTGTTTACTGCTGTTTATTAATTATTAAATTAAGCAACATAAAACTCCCAGAGTTTTAGGGCTAAAATTTGTAATTTTAGAAATTACATATGTAGGTACCATAACATAGTGTATATGTGTAGCAGTAGTGCAGTGTCCTGAGGCTAAAAATACATTTTGTATACATATTTATCAATCACTTGACAGACTGAAATGATAGCTTGTTAACTAACTAATTCATCAATCCAATTAATTATGGTAGCAATAATATGTGTTGGATCAGCATTTAGTATTACATGGTATAGGCAATTTTCCAGCATTTCAGAAAATGTTGCAGTTGCCATCTTAAGTGTGAATGAGTCTGGGGGTTGTTAGGGGGCCCATGTAGAGACCTGGCAGTGGGTGGGGTGTAGCAGAATGTTTGTATAAGCTGCCTCCCTCCTCTAACCAGTAACCTCCGCATTCGTCGGAAGAAGATAGCATGTAACATTTGCTTCTTCAGTGTGGCTAAATCACGAAATCAGATCCAAAGCATTGGTCACCAGCTGCAGAGCAGTTAGGAGCACTGATGATGTCGGCATGTATTGTAGCTGTGGCTTTGAACCTTTAGTCTCATGGTTGTAAATGAGGTGCATAATTTAATGGTAGAGTTAAGGAGCAAAACGTTTTTCCGTTCATTCTGGTGAGAGATGTTATGTGTCAGACGCGACACTGGCTTACGGGCAAGGTGAGAGGAAATGGTCATGGTCTGCTTTACAGGTATACCGGGGCGGGACCACAGACTAGAGTGTTTTGAAGCATGGCCAACACTGACAGGGTGGGTCTATGTATCAGTTCCCATGGCCATCTAACTTTGGTGGTGACGTTCAATTTTAAGCTGCGATCTACAGAGCCTAGCAGTGAAGGGTCAGAAATTGAGGTGTTTTGATGTTTGGTTAATGCAGGTGTTTCTGGTCGGATGAAGGGCTCTGTGGCTTCTGCACTGTGCATGGTTAAAATTTCCTTAGAGCATTTAACCTCTGCATGGTAGGAAGTCCACCATCTATCAAGGGCCACTGTAGAAGTGTGAAAACTTTGTTTTCTACTTGATAGAAAAAATTTTGCATTTGTGTGGTTCCACATGGCTATGGTTTAATTCCTTTATTGAAGATGAGAAAATTATGGGTCATCTATCTATCTATCTGTCAGTGTAATCTAGTCTTAACATTTTTCCCGTGATCTACCAGTTACTGGTTTTCAGTCACAATAGTTGCTGGTTTATTGTGTCGTCAGATGTTAAATTGCTAAATAGGATTTTTAAATTTCAGAAATAAATTTTATAGAAGATAAATAGCATATGTATTTTTTTTAAATAAATTCCATGAAACCAACGGCGCATCAAAAGGTCAAATTATGTTGCCATTCTCGAATGTAACTGTCGCTTAAAGTCAGGATTGTTGTACTTTAATATTTCAGGATGAAGTTTAGATAGTGGGGACTTTGTTGACATGCAGGTGCTTGAACTTAACTCTAGTGGTAGGCATTTTGTACTCTTGCATGTGCATTGTATAGTGAGGCAGGTGCAGGGGTTAAAGTATCATTAGAAGACAGACGTAATTTGGCCTATGTCTTTCCCTGTATGTCTTATTGTCTTGTCCATCTCTTGGATTAGTTAGGCCTATGTGTCAGTTTTAGAGCGAGTAAAGGTAAAGTGATCACGTTACAGACCCGGTGTGGCCCAGATGGTGGGTAGAGGTATAGCTCTACTCTTCCATGACCGCGGCACTAGAAGCGGGTGAATGGTCAGCAGCACGCCCCGGCCGCACTTTACCCCCGGGAAAGACCCGGTACCCATTTTACAGGAGGCTGGGTGGGCTCCAGGGCCGGTCTGGACGGGCGGAAAATCTCGTCCCCACCGGGATTCGATCCCGGACCGTCCAGCCCGTAGTGAGTCGCTATACCGACAGAGCTACCCGACCCACTTTAGAGTAAGCACTTTGTTGAAATAGGATGAGACAGTTGTGTTGAAGTTATAATTGTAAATTTTGCGTTCACGGAAAAGCACTGTATGGTATTAGGTCAGGTCAACCGGTGTTCGAAGTACTTTAAGGTACATGTTTATGGAAATGGAACAATACCCTGCACTTTTGTCTGAGGGCATTTTAGCCTGTTTCCTATGCTACAAAATCGGGTTTAGACTGAAACATGAAGCTGATGATTCATTTTCATCTTATGCTGAGATTTAGAATGCATGGGTCTTTATCGCCCCCTCCACTACAAATGTACATAGGTCTTTATGTAAAGTACCCGTTAGTCTTGTCAGATTTTTATGAAGCATGAATTTTCTCGGCAGATTTATCGAAAAACAATGTTCAGATATCAAATTTCTTAAAAATCCGTTCAGTGGGAGCCGAATTGTTCCATGCGGACGGATTAAGGTAATAGTCTCTCTTCGCAATTTTGCGAATGCGCGTAAAACGCAGTTTTCGCTTTTCTGCAGCGCGGCTTGAGTGGTATGTGGGGCCTATTTCTAGTTGTGCCTCTCTTTGTGAGATTTGAGGCTCTCGCAGCGGTGACTCTGAAGGCTGCTGTCTTCTGTATGTGACGCCGTGTAGTTGGTACGAGTGTATTGTAGTCGTTGTACGGGAGGATGAGGCACCTGCCTCGTTGGTGCAGCCTTTGAGGTTCTCCAGCAGCCTATATGGCGACACGGCCCACCATCCGGGTTTTTGAAGTCCTTCCGTCTGATAGGCCTACGTGGTAGGACTTCTTCTAGGCGCGTTCGCAGAATTTCGAAAAGCGACTGTTAGTCCCGTCGTGTCTTGTCCGTCCGTCCGCATGGAACAGCTCGGCCCCCCACCGGACGGATTTTCATGAGATTTGATATTCCAGGATTTTTCGAAAATCTGCCGAGAAAGTTAGTTTTATTAAAATCTGACAAAAATAACGGGTACTTTACGTGAGGAGCAGAATGCATTTATGGCAATATCTCGCTGAATTACGAATTGAAAGAGAAATGCTTCAGAGAAAAGGCGTAGAGAAAATCAAAACACATTTTATGTACAATAACTTCTTGCCTTTTATGAGATAAAGTGGAAAAGTAGGGCAGAGTGAGACAACAGATGACAATATAATACGGCGCGTGCGCATTGCACGCTGGGTAACTAAGGCTACAGACACACACTCAGCATATGTAATACTTACTGCTTTTGCACGGCAAAAAGGTTTCATCGAACGCGCCTGAAAGATACGTTTGTACGTCTTGTTTAATATTGTAATGCATAGGATTGGAAACGGTAGTGACATAGTCATTTGTAATTTCAACGAAAGAAACTAAACAGTGAGAATACTGAAATAGACATGGTTTAGATAGCATTATAATAAAGTGTCACTTCTATTACAAAGTGGGTTCCTTCTATTAGGTTTCTAACCAATTAATGTTGGCGTTGTTTGTGGCATACCTGGAGAAGCTCATCGTGGCTGTATGTATACTGCGCTTTTTGTAATCAAGTCAGTATCAAAATGACCAACATTATGCAAAGTTATCAAACGTAATTTTTCACCAAAATTTTATCAAAGTGGATTTTCACCGCTGTTAATTGTGGCTGAAAATTTAAAAGTGTCTGCGATAAATTTTGATGAAAGTCAGTCATGTCAAATTTTAATGAAATGTGGGTGACGGTGTAGGCGGTACAGATGGACTGACGTCACGTGTATATAAGGTGTTAGTTTTGCTTTGCAATGAACGCATGGCGATTGCTTAAGAGTCTGAGGGATATCTGTGGGTTTTCAGGCAAGGAGCATAATTTGAAGTGTAGTTTTATAACAAAGTCGCGGTCTGACATGCTGATTACAGTGAACAGCGCTCCCTGCATGTTCTTAGATTCTCTGTCAGATACGTTGATGCTGTGATGAGCATTTCCTCCCCAGTTTGCCAGCTCATCATCTTGCGGACCAAAAAACAAGCATCTCATTGTGTTTTTGTGGCAGTGGCCGATGTATCTCAGACAGCTGTCTTGACAGTTGTGCACTGCGAACATTTGTGTGGAATTCTTAATTCCTCCACATTCGGCGTCACTGTAGACTGTGTGTGTTGTGCACATGCCAGTGGCGGTGAAGTCCCGCAGTGTTTTACTGGCATTCCGGAAGATTGTCCAGACCAGAGCAGTGGCGTACCGAGGGGGGTTCAACCCCCCCCTCGAAATTCCGAAGGCCCTCCAAAATCGTGCCAAACTCAACCCGATTGTGAGAACTGTTAAAAATTGCGGAATTTAGGACGCCAACGCTCCAAGATGTTCGGAAAAAAGCAGTACAATTCTAAAACTACCTAGATTCACAATTGTTTTACATTAACAGTGACAGCTAAATTGGTTGTAATCATAAATAGTCTTAAAGTACCAAAAATTAAGAAAATTTTACTATATGAAATGAAATTTCTTGTACCAAATTACAGCTGTCTCCAGAACCCCTGACTGGGGGGCTACCGCCCCCAGATCCCCTTTCTCTCTGTCCTCTGTCCTCAACTGAATTTGTTGAACCCCCCCCCCCGAAAAAAATTCCAGGGTACGCCACTGGACCAGAGAATTGTGATGCCCGATTATCACCCATTCTTGGACCGAGTCCACTGTTTAAATGAACTCCCACTCATCACGCAAGTAGCAGAGTCAACAAATTATCATCACTTGACGCTTTTTGGGTTGGAACTCTGTGTGTGTGTGTGTGTGGGGTTTCTAAACCATTTGTAATGATTCGCAATGACTCCAGTAAATTGACCTCAATGTCCTGGCTGAGTTCTTAGCTCTCCTACATCACATATGGGAGCTCCTCGGCTTGATGCCGTGACTGATTATTTTTTCCCCCGAATTTAGGGCGAATTGTGGGTTTGTGTCCTGGAAACGGTCCATAGCTGTTTTCTTGCTAAGTGATAATTCAAAATCTTCCCGCCGTTGAACCCCCAAAACCACAGTATATACCATCGCCCCGAGGCTTAAACCAGGCGATAGGTACAGATGGAATTGGTCTGCTACGTAACTAAGCATCGTGTCGTGACGTACGGGCGATTGAAGACATTGCTCCATGCAATGTTAACTACAGCACTTTGGTGGCAGTGGTCAGCTTCATGCTCCGGCCGTTTTATTCCCGGGACATATCCACGGTAGCCCTTGGATAGGGTGGGCCGGGACAGCTCAGTCGGTATAGCGACTCGCTACGTACTGGGTGGTCCGGGGATCGAATCCCGGTTGGGGCGAGATTTTCCGCACCCGTCCATACACGCTCTGGGCCCACCCAGCCTCCAATACAATGGATACCGAGTCTCTTTCCCAGGGGTAAAACGGCTGGGGCGTGGCGTTGACCACCCACCCCCATCTAGAGCCGAGGTTAAAGAAAGAGTAGAGCTATACCTCTACTACTCCTTTGGGCCTTCGTGGCCTGTTCTAGGGTGAACGTTACCTTTACTCCTTGGATAGGGGACAGGGTGGATCCTAGAATTACGATGGCACTGTCGAGGAGAGGAAAATCTTTTGCCCCATCTGGTAATCGAACTCCGGTGTCTCGGTGGTCCAACCCGTGGCGTGGTGGCTGCACGAACTGAGGTGTACCGTCAGTTCAGTCTAACCATTTAAGCTGTTGCCCCTGTATTACGCAGCACGTAATTAAATGTTTGAATATACACGGTCTTTCATTTTAAGACGCGTTCGCAAAATTGCGACAAGCGACTTACCTTCGTCATGTCTGTCTGTCCGTCTGATTGCATGGAACAACTCGGCTCCCACTCCGGACGGGATTTCGTGAAATTTTATGTTTCAGGATTTTTTTAATGATGAATATTCGTCAGAGTGAGAAATATATCGTACAAAAGTTGTTGAGAAGGTCAGTACACACATTTTGTGTCCAGGAACTTTTTTCCCAGCCGAAAGTCGTGCCGTTTATGAGAAAATATGGACAGGTAATTCAGAGCCGTGCAGGCCACAGATGGCAGTATAATACGGCGCATTGCATGCTGGATAACTAAGGCTATAGAGATACAATATGTAATACTTATTGCTTTTCCATGGCAGAAGTTGTCACGCGAACGTGCCCCAATATTAGGCTATAGTACATTGTCTTTCTTGTAGAAATTTCATGAAACGGCATTTAGACTTTGCCGATGTTAAGACCACAGACGAAGATGATGCCCACGTATGGCGGCTATCCTGTTTTACCCAACATTTACCACCTCGTCTGCCTTATATTTGGGACATCGGCTATCTGCACTTAAGTTAACGTGATTTTCTTTCTCCACCACCGTTGAAATACCGGAACAGAACCTCAACCTTGCACCCGCAGCTTTTGACATATGAAAGTGAAAAGCTTTCTGGAGAGTGGAGCGTGAGGTCGCTGACTACCAGCATGTGTACCATTGAGTTGAATAGTGAGCCGTTGCTTGTTTATAGGCGCCTGGGATATCTGAGGAAAACTACGAAATACTAAATCAAGATAGACTCCATCCCAGTGGAAATTCGAACTGGGTTCGTTTTGAGCAATACCTCCACGGAGCAGACACTTTCCGTACGACAAGCACCAAAAGCACCTTCTACGTCAGCACACGAAATACTGCGCTTTTGAATTGTCTCTGTCGGATTAATCGTCATGCAGTGAACCTTGCCCGTGATAAGTGGGTCCCTGTCGCCACGGCATGGCGCGTTCTCAGGTTGCGGATAGAGGAACGGCCTCCAATATCGAGGGTAGCTGCGACTATATTGAATAAGCAGTCTCGGACAGCCGACAAGGGGTGGTCCTCCAGCTTGGGGGGTTGGGCGAGGTGCTAACTACTCGCCACAAAAACGTATTTTGTTACGAAACGTTCACACAGTAAGCCTCGAACGTGGACTGATAATCTTTAGATGCGTCATACCTGCTGTGTTGGTTTTATGATATATCCACATCTTAACCTAGTCATGAACAGCATTAGAATATTGAACAACAACGAGATTTCGTTGAGATTCATATTGATATATTTTATGACTTATACTATATAGTTTCCTCGAATAAATACTTTTGTGACCTGAAGATGACCCAGAGCAGGGGCCGAAACATGTCGACAGTTTAAAATAACATCTAAAAACACTTGGTTGTGCTTTGACTCATTAAAAATCCTCTCCTTACTGGATTGATAATTTTGTGTTCAGAATAGGGACAGGTGGCGGGCACTTGTGAATGCGGTAATGAACCGTCGGGAATGCAGGGAATTTTTTGACTAGCTGTGAACCGGTTAGCTTCTCTGGAAGGACTCTGCTCCATTGAGTAAATAAGTAAGCAATGAACCTCGCGCTGCTCAGAGGGATAGAAATGGTTTCAGCGCTCCAAAAAAGCTGCTGCGTTTATGTTTTCGGTTGGATCTAGCGCCAGATATATCTGCCGCGACGCTGTAACGCCACTGCTGCGCGTCTCACGTGCGCCACCGCAGTTGGTATGGCCAAGGTGCTGCTATAACTGGGCAGTGCAAATGCCTGGCGAGGCCTGTTCTATGTTGCATGCAGACTTGGCGGCGCTGTGCCGAAGGTCTCCGCTGTGCCTGTCACCGTCCATAACACGTCGGTTCCAACTCCAGAACAGCAGCACTCACGAAGTAACGTATGAAATGCTTTTTGAATTATGTCACCGATACGAGAGAGAGCATGTGGCGTACGTGCAGGCTGTGACCCACTATTTCCACAAACAAGAACGCCCGCAGCGCGAAAACAAGCATTTATCCGTGTGGATATTCTTTGTGTGTTAAGGTAGGACCGAACGTAGGCTGAGGGTGTTTGAGAATAGGACGTTGAGGAGAATATTTGGGCCTAAGAGGGACGAGGTAACAGGGGAGTGAAGAAAACTACAAAACGAGGAGCTGAATGATCTGTACTCCACACCCAATATTGTTCGGGTGATAAAATCGAGAAGAATGAGACGGGCTGGGCATGTGGCGCATATGGGGGGAGAGGCGTATACAGGGTTTTGGTGGGGAAACCTGAGGGAAAGAGACCGCTTGGGAGACCCAGGCGTAGATGGGAGGATAATATTAAGATTGATGTTCAGGAAGTGGGATGTGGGGATATGGACTGGATCGAACTGGCTCAGGATAGGGACAGGTGGCGGGCACTTGTGAATGTAGTGATGTACCTTCGGGTTCCATAAACTGTGTGGAGTTTCTTGACTAGCCGAAAACCGGTAAACTTCTCAAGAAGGACTCTGCTCCATGGAGTAAGTATTAATGTACGATTGGTAGCGGTTCCTCTTTGCTGTGCTACATGCAGTCTCTCATCGTCTGCCAAGCATACCGCGGCAAATTAATCATGCAGAGCTAACACACGTGAATTCAATATCGCATATTTTCTCAGTGCGTATTGTCCGTACTGTTTGTAACCTATACTCTTTGGCGTCGTTTTATAGTGTAGCTTCAGTGAATGTGAAATTCGATGATGTGGGGATGTAAATGCGAATATTTGACTCTCTCACTGTGGTCATCACGCGGTAGCGCAGTTGGTTGACGCATTGCGCTACAAGCCGGAAGGTCGCGGGTTCGATTCCCGGTGCTGCCATTGGAATTTTTCATTTTCATAATCCTTCCGGCCGCACTATGCCCCCTGGGTTCGACTCAGCCTCTAACAGAAATGAGTACCAGTTATATTTCCTGGGAGGTTAAGACGGCCAGTGCGTAGGTCTGACAACCTTACCACCTTCATGTGCCGATTGTCGTGAAATCTGAGAGCCTCAATCTCGTTGAACCCCCAGGCGCTGTCCAGGCCTGTACAGGGATTACTTTACCTTTACTGCGGTCATCATGAATGTTGCAGTCGTGTGAGATGTAACGCTAGTGTAGTTCGGTAGATAAGTACCCCTATGTCGAATGATAGTTGGAAATGGACAAATATGCTTCTGTGCCAAAACTGAAGGAACTTTGCGACGGCTAGTAATACCACTACTACTACTACTACTACTACTACTACTACTACTACTACTGCTGCTGCTGCTGCTGCTGCTGCTGCTGCTACTACTACTAATTACTGCTGGTTTTGGTGAAGCTCTAGAAGCAAGCCTGGCAGGCTGGCAGACGGGAAAAGTCCACTTCATATCGTTGCTGGTTGTTACGGACAATCGAGGGGTGTACAGACTCTGTAGGCTGAGACGTGACATCATTTTCTTAAATTTGTGGACGTTAGTGATGTACTCTGATAGCTTCTCATTGCACTTCTTATGCAGTCCACGGCTGTCCGTATGTAGGAACACCTCTCTTGGCACTGTGGAACCTCCATCGGTTCCTCTGAATCCAGTAACAGGCTGCATCTCCCATATACTAGTTTTATGGGTTCGTCATGTTTTCTTTGCCTGTTTTGTTGAATAGCAGCTTTACTTACAATGGATACAGTATAGTAAGTCGTCCAGCTGTTTCCCATATGAAGTTTCTGGGGCTAAACGAAATGTTTGTATGAAATAAAACATTGGCTCCGTGGATAGCTAAGCATGTCCGAAGTGACTGCTACCGAAACTGTGTGGCTGTACGGTAAAGGTGTCTGAGTGTTGCCGAATGTAGCGATTGTCATGCTTTGTACTGCAGAACTGTGCTAGTTCACAAAGCGCTTCGGACCGGTAGCCAGTCGGGGTAGGTGTTTCTTCTTCTTCAGGCGCTGAACCTCCTTTAATTTGAGGTTTTGGCCTTCTAAACGACATCCTTCCACTTTGCTCTATCCTGGATGCAGGTTAACCAATTTTTGATCTTCATTTGACCAAGGTCCTGTATGATGTCCTCCCATCTATATTTGGGTCTTCCTCTTGATCTCGTGGTTAAGGCATTCCATTTAAATATCTTCTTAGTTGCCTTGGCTTCAGGCATTCTTTGTATATGGCCGAACCAGCTTAGTCTCTGGGCCGGAGTGGGTGTTTAGTGAATATAATGAACTCTATTTCCTGGCAGACTGCCTTGTGTGCATGTGTGTGTGTGTGTGTATGCTGTTTGCTCCTTAGGACCTCCCGTTCTCCGGTGTTCTGAGTCGTGTTTGTAAATGTTTAGTGTGATTGCTTGGATGAAGGATCGGCCTGTCACAAAGATCTGTACTGGGCGAAGGATCGGCCTGTCACATTGTGTGTACTGGGCGAAGGATAGGCCTTTCGCAAGGTCTGTATTGGGCGAACGATTGGACTGTCACAAAGTGTGTACTGGCGAAGGATCGGCCTGTCACAAGGTCTGTATTGGGCAAAGGATCGGCCTGTTGCAGTGTCTGGCTTGTCAAGGCTTGTTGGGCGAAGGATCGGCCTGTCACAAAGACTGCTGGGCGAAGGATCGGCCTGTCACGAAGGCGCAGATGTACATGACGCTCTGTTGGATTGGTTACAGCGTGACAAGTGTAAGGAATTGTGTGCGACAATTAATGGACGGGAAGAGATTCCTGCAGTGTGGAATTAAGGCAGAGGACAGTGAAGTGCATACATCTGATGGAGAGCGACGTAAGAGTAGCAGTGAAGTCAGCAAATAGTCGTGTATTATGGCAAGTTCTTTGCAGCGTATGTTCATGTTTGACGAACATGGAACACTGTATTGTTAATCAGTGTATTATTTATTCCGGTATCACTTAGATCGGTGAAACTTCTGCAGCCTTAGGTTGCAGTCTGTCGGTATAGAGACCGAGTTGTTTGCTGCACGACCGACGAAATGTGGTTCTATTCTCGGCATGGGTAAGAATTATTGTCTTGACTGAAACCTCCAGACCGGCTGTGGGGTTCATCTAGCGGATACCGACGACTTCCCGGGGTCCAGCGGGCGAGATGTGAAGCCGGCCATTACCATCTAGTGTTGAGGTTAAGAATGCGTAGGGCTTTCCTCCACTCTCCCATATGCCTTCGTGGCACGGTCCTTAATTAACATAACATTACGTTAAGTGTTCCTATTAGAATCCTATGCTTTAACAGTACGAGGTAACAGGGTAGAGGAGAAGACTGCATAATGAGAAGCTTTATGATCTGTACTTACTAAATATTATTCGGGTTATCAAATCAAGAAGAATGAGATGGGCGTGGCTTGTAGCACGTATGGGGGAGAGGACTGGTGTATACAGGGTATTTGAGGAGAGACCCGAGGGAAAGAGACCACTTGGAAGACCCAGGGGTAGATGGGAGTATAATATTAAGATGGATCTTCAGGAAGTGGAATGGTGGGGCATGGACTGGATTGATCTGGCTCAGGATAGGGACAGGTTGCGGGCTGTTGTGAATGCGGTAATGAACCTTCGGGTTCCATAAAATGTGGAGAATTTCTTGACCGGCTGAGGACCCGTTAGCTTCTCAAGAAGGACTCTGCTCCATGGAGTAAGTTATGTTTTAACGGCGCCAGTACCAAAACACGACGTTTGGCTCGACGGAAAGCTGTCAGGAGGTTCTGTTCTGTATCATTTTCACGTTTTCTTTTTTCAGTCATGAATGTTTTGATATGATTTTTTTTCTTTCACATGTTTACAGTTTGTGCTTTTATTTCGAGGAAGGCACACCCGAAATTAAAACCCACACGAAGAACCTTCTGGTCATCAGTGATGTACATTAGAAAGGCCGTTTACTTTATGTCAAACCCACCTCCATTTTGTACTGCGTTTTTCTTACAACCCGAAGATATGGTATAAGCACAGCGTCAGTAGCAGCGGAGGATATGCTGCAGACCAGGAACCAGCGAGTTACATCTGAAACGCAGGTGGAATCCGTTACCAGAGTGTAGCATTTTAGATATGCCTTAGTTTAGAATTTGTTCGTATATTGTAAGCGTTGATCCCCGTTGTCTTGTGGTCTGAGGCGTTGGCCTACCGCCCCTCGATTGCTGGGATCGCTGGTTCGAATCCTGCCGGGGGCATGGATGTTCGTCCCTTGTGTTTCGTTGTGTAAGTAACGGCCTCTGCGACGAGCCGATCACTCGTTTAGAGGAGTCCTTCCAGGTGTATTTGTCTGATTGTGTGGATCTAGAAACCACAGCATTGATGCGGTCGGTGCCCGAGTTGGGCTGTTGGGTCACAGAAAATGAATGTTACAAGCAGTATTACGTGACCATTTGCACACTAAACAGAAGTGTCCATCATTAAGTCACGACCGCGTGAACCGTCCTAGAATTTCGGTGTGAAGTTAATCTCTGCGATGTTTCTTTGCCTTTGAAACCCCTGACGTGTTTCAAGATAGGCCAGTTGGTGTGTGAATGTACTGCCGTTGGCTGAGGAGTAACCGTTGCGAGCCAGCGGATGTGCAGTCTCTTCAGAGAAAATTATCTTCTGGAATTGGAACCAAATTTCAGCTGAGAAGTGGTCTACGAAGAAAATGGAATTAAAGCGTCTGGGCACATGTTTTTTTTCTGTTACACATGTTTTGTACGAATAGATTATTAGTCGCGTTCGAAAAATTGCGAAGAGAGACTACAAGCTTCGTCGTGTGTGTTCGTCCGTCGGCATGGAACATTTCGGCTCCATGTGAAAAGATTTTCATGAAATTTCATATTTGAACATTTTTAAAAAATCTGCCGAGAAAATTTAGGTTTAATTAAAATCTGAAAAATATAACTGATACTTTACATGAAGACCTGTGTAAATTTATGACAGTTTCTCGCCGAATTATTCCTAGAATGAGAAATGTTTCAGACAAACCTTGTAGAGAAAATAAAAAAAAATATATATATATTTAATAACTTCTCCTAAAAATCTATCCGTTTGTGAGATAATGTGGAAAAATATTGTAGAGCCGGAAAGGCGACAGATGACAGTATAATACGGCGCGTGCGCTTTTTGTGCTGAATGACCAAGGCTACAGACACACGTTTTGAATATGTAATGCCTATAGCTTTTCCACAGCAACAGTGGTTCCCCGAACGCGACACAGTGTTGCGTTACAATACGCACATTGCCTCTCTCTAATTGTAAGTGGCAGTATTGTGAGGATGGATGAGCTTTCGGTGAGTCGGCTGGGAAATATATTTAGAAAACCAAGATCCAAGAGGAGAGAATTGTGAAGGTGGGCGTTGGATAGACTGATTCGGGATCGTGTCTAATTGTATTACCGTGTGCTGTCTTCCACCACTGGAACCTCGTGGCCCTGTATTCGAACCCAACCTGGCACATGTGCGTGTGTCTGGTTGTCATTTGCAGATAGAGGCCATGCGACCGCCCACTGTCCTAGGAACCTTTTACTAAGATTCTTTACCCCGGACGAGACGTCTTGGGCTGCATTGGCCTCTGGTACGATATTGCACGAAACTTAAATTTGCCCTTCTGTTTAATTAGGCAGTATATTATGAAGGTGGTCGACTCTGACTTCCGGTGCCGCGGTGGAGAGGCTTGTAAGTTCCGGTAACCCTGAGGGTTAAGCCGGCCGAAGCACTGCTACCAGTAGGGTCTCTCAGGCCGGTCAGAGCAAGAGGCTAGGAACCAGTCGAAGAAAGTTGCCTAGGAGAATGAAACTCCGATACAGATCCCTGTGATGCGGGCAGCAGTAACATCAGTAGCGACTTGAAGCGCAGAGCAAATAATGCAGGAGATGGTTCATGATCGTGCAACAACAGGGGTGGTTTGAATGGCATGTGAGAAGGAGGTTGAAAAACTACCGTATTATTACTTTTCCTGGAGAGTCTCTTTCCAAAAACAGAGACAAACGCGAGATGCTTCCTCTTGCAAAACCATTCTGAAGTGTTACGTAGAGCCAAGAAGGAGAGCAGTATCCTACATACAGTAAAAAGAAGGAAGGCTAACTGGATTGGTCACATCTTGCGTACAAACTGCCTTCTGAAACACGCTGTTGAAGGAAAGATAGAGGGAAGGATAGAAGTGACCGGAAGACGAGGAAGAAGTAAGCAGCTGCTGGAT
>Ga0136643_10007734_pt1 | contig 15594 bp, 9 predicted proteins | sample TergutLab28metaG_FD_96883 | JGI IMG/M metagenome (GOLD analysis project Ga0136643, IMG submission 96883) | Labiotermes labralis P1 segment gut microbial communities from Petit-Saut dam, French Guiana - Lab288 P1 (version 3) (version 3) | ecosystem: Host-associated > Arthropoda: Insects >... | reverse complement strand
TGACTGTGAAATCTGAGGTGTGCCGTCCTCATTGTGTGTTTAAAGTATAAGGTGAGGTAAATTCAGTCAAAAACATAGTTGTGTTTTTTACTGAATTTACCTCACCTTATGTGACTGTGAAATTTTCGGCGCCATTTAGGAACACTTTTATACAATTTGCTCTAAAGTATTAACTTCCCTGAACGTAATCAGCTCTTATTTAAAATCAAGAGGAAGCTTTTCTCGCAACATGTAGTGCATGTTTTGCTTTCGAAGTGATATGAACTTACAATATTTTACAACTAAAAAGCTCTTCATTCAAGGAGGCGAGAAACACCCTACAAAACACCAATAGAAGGAAAGCTAACTGGATGGGTTCCACCTTACGTAAGCACTGCCTTCTACAACACATTACTGAATGAAAGAAGTGACGGAAAGACGAGGACGAAGATGTAATAAGCTATTGAATAATCTTAATGAAAAGAAAGGATGCTGGAAATTGAAAGAGGAAGCACTAGATCCCACTTTCTTGAGAACTCGTTTTGAAGAGGCTGTGGAACTTTCGTGAGTCAGACTGCAGAATAAATTAGCTCCTTCATGGGATACTGGATTACCTTTGAAGATCTGACGTTCTTACAGCAGTGTTGCTGAAGATTCACTCTCTCATGCAGGACCGGAAGTTCCAAAGCTGTAGCAGTGCAGGACATTGTGAGCTAGAAGCATTATATCACGGTTCCAGGGTACTTTAACAATAACCCTACTTGACAGATTAATGAGGTGTATTTACTACATCTGGTATAGAGAAGTACAATTACTGAGCGCTATTTCAAAACTCTCCTGTCACGGTCGGCTGTAAGGAACATTACAGCGGTGTATCTAATATTACACGCGTTAGGCAATTTTTGATTTTGGTTTACTTCTTTAAACGTTCACATTGTCATTCATTCAAGATTAGTCATTAATCAGATCTGCACTTAGCGCTACATATAGGTTTGTTAAAAATGAATAGCTTTTAATATTTTTAATGATTTGTTTTGGTGGGGTGGTGATTTCGTATAGAACACGAAGTTAATACTAAATGTGCCAAGTCAAAATTCAATTCGCCCAGCAATTGTATTGCAGACTCTCTACCATAAACTGTAATTAGTTATTTTTGACTGTTGGTTTCTGAAGTGAAATAAGGAGACCGGCGGAATTTGCTTCTCATTATGAGCAATTTTTGCACTTCGTGCCATGAATTTAAGAGAGCAACAAAGATTGATCCTCTGATCCTCTTAACAGAACTAATGAACATCAAAGGCTCCAATAAACATGATCCCGAGCCGGTTTAATCCACTGTTTGATCTCATAGCCTATTTTTATCATGTGGATCTCTTTCTTTCACGTTCTTCTCCTTCTTGGTCCCACAAATCCAGCAACATTTCTCAATAGTTTGCTGGACCAATTACAGTGGAACCCGTTTAAAACGACATCGGTTTATACGGCACCTCACCTATAGCGTCAGATATCCTGTGATACCAATAAACTCGTCACTGTTAACCGTAACATTACACTACTCGGTTATATCAACATTAGTTTATAACGACACAAAATATTCGGTCCCTTGCATGACGTTAAAACCGAGTTCGACTGTACTTCTCCTGCGATTCCCTCTATATATTTCCATAACCACTTTTTTTTTTAACTAACTTCTGAGTGGTTTGCACAGCTATTACAGATCGCACGTTAAAATGAAATACATTAACACCTGCTTATGACGGAACCGCAAGGGACCAAATTTTACTCAGTGCAAGCTGGTCTCCTTTCTCACAGGTCCTTCCTCCGAGTTCAAGGGCCTCGAAACTGGAAAAGGTTTACGATAAAGACAGGTTTCCCTCTTGTCTAGATTCCGTTTAAGAGAGATTTCACTGTACCATGTTAAGCGGGTCCATTTTCTTTATGCAATGATCCATTCTCAATTAGCTCGTAATATCCACACTGCCAAAAAAAGTGGTACTATACTATATCAAAATTAAATATCAAAGCGCAAGGTTTGACGTCCCAGTTTAGGTGCGTTGGCAAAATTAAGAAAAGCTTTTAGTATATTGCCTTCGTCATGACTGTCTGTCCTTCCGTCTGCTCTTCCGCATTAAACTCCTCGGATCCTACTGGAAGGATTTTCATGAAATTTGATGTTGGGAGTATTTTTCGAAAATCTGTTAAGAAAATTCAAATATCATTAAAATCTGACAAGAATAACGGGCACTTTACGACAGGACCGGTACACATTTTCAATATGTCTTGCTCAGTTCTTCTTGTAAAGGGAAATGTTTCAGATAAATTTTGTAGAGAAAATCAGAACACATATATTATGTTCAAAAATTTTTTTTTTCGAAAACCGTGCCCTTTGTGAGATAATGAAGAAACATGTTGTAGTATCGGGCAGGCAACAGATGACAATATGGATCACGCGCACTGCATGCTGGATTCCTAAAAACACAGACTCATCATAAGTAATACTTGTTGCTTCTCCACTATAACAGTAGTTGAACGAGCGCACTTCAATGATGCGTTATACGTATATTTCTTCTCTTCTTAAGATTCAGTTTTTAGCACATCATTGACACGATTCCACCACAAATTTGGTTACCGTCCGGAGATGTATTCCCTATAAATATTCTGTCTTGTACGTTGATCAAAGAGGTAGCTCCTTACAATGACCAGAATTCTGGTCGCAATGCATCAGGAATTTGTTAAAAAAAACGATACTTGAAAGACGCATGATAAATGTCGAGTTTTGAGTTCTGAGGTTTAATTTAACACACTTCATCGGCAAACACAACCGTATGGCCTTAAATATTAGCATGGTCCTAAAACAGTGTGTGAAACTGACACTGAAACCTGTTACCTGCCAATAGTTAGACATAACAAAATATTACCCTAAGAAAGGTACTATTATGGATGTTAACATATCATATATAAGCTCAGCGTTTTCTTATTCAAATCAGGTGGCAATAACTGCCATGGAGTTGGTTGTGATTTTAGAAATGTGCCTGTGTGCGGACTTTGAGCTTTCAGATTCTTCTGCGAAATTCTGAGACGGTAGACCGCGAGTTTGCAAACGAAAGGCACACGGGCACACTGCTTGTACAGCTGTAGGGACCCTGATTGATACAACAAGTTTCAAGGTGCGTCATACGTGGAATAGGAAACTTTATGGAGCAAAGTCTCTGGGCACTCAACGTAACCGGTTGCACTGCCGCCTTTATTTTTCTTGGTTCTTGTGTTAAAACTTCTGCTCAAATGGAGGCCCCTGAACACATTTTTACAAAGGCTGTAACATTTCTGTCAGTACATAACATCTTCCACTTTGTCGCAGGGAAGTTAAAATCATAAAACACATTTATTTTGAAGTTCATGGACGGAATGACAGAACGTAAACTATTTAACATCATTCCTCACGAGGTAAGTTTACTTTCTGTCTCGTTACATTACATTAAAACTTCGTGCCTGTTTAGTCTAACGGACAAATACTTGAAAAACGAAGACGTAAACCATACAAGTCATGCACTTTTCTTTACTGTAAAAGTTTGAACAAAATCTTTAAACTTCCTGCAATATCGGCATTAATCTGCGGAGTGATACAAACCGAAATTAAATTCGCGCGACAGAAAGTCACTTTAGTCATCGAGCATAAAGTGTCACATAAATCTTTTAACTAGCTTAGGATAAGAAATAATGAGATGAAAGGATTTGTTGCTATATAAACACTAAAAGGTAAAGTGATCCCGTTACAGGCCCGATGTGACCCAGAAAGTGGGTAGAGGTATAGCTCTACTATTCCATGACCGCGGCACTAGAAGGTGGTCAGCAGCACGCCCCGGCCGCACTTTACCACCGGGAAAGACCCGGTACCCATTGTACAGGAGACTGGGTGGGTCCCAGGGCCGGTCTGGAGTGGCGGAAAATCTCGTCCCCACCGGGATTCGATCCCGGACCGTCCAGTCCGTAGCTCAGTCGCTATACCGACTGAGCTACCCGGCCCACAAATCTTTTAAGTAGCTTAGGATAAGAAGTAACGAGATGAAAGGATCTGTTGCTGTATAAACACTAGGTACAAAGAAAACATAAAACACGGAACAGAAAGCGGTAACTGGGTAAGAAATTGTGGCCAGTGTGAGGCCATGTTTACCCCGCTCGATGCTTCTATGCTTGTCCCGATTCTTGTGACATCCAAGCTGTTTCCTACATCCACATGCGTACATTACCGCACCGCAAAATTCCGAAGGCCGCTGGCAAATGGCTGCGAGTGACTTTTTTTTAAAGACCCTCACAAACAATAAGTAGGTTGCTGTAACGGAACATCCATTCTGTTGAGTGACAGGCAGACTACGCGCATGAGCGACACATGGGAAGGACTGCGACGAAGACGTCTAAGTTAGACAAACGCAGTAATAAATGAGTAGACTCTACACTCTAACGCAAACGCTTTCAGTATAATTATTACCTTGCATTCACCTTCAGTTAGCGCCACTACTACGTTTAGAAGGAAGCACAGACGTGTTAACCAAATAAATTCGATCTAATGTACCCGAAGTTGCAGGACCAGTCACACACACCCGACCACTAACTACTTCAATCCTCAATCCATCATCAATTATCCATTTAGATCCATCCTAATTTTATCTTTCTCTTTTAAATTTAGTGCCGAAAGTTACTCACTCATTATGTGTGGGTCTTCGGTATGCATCTTGTTTCATACCTACCTTCTGGCCCTTAGATCTCCTGTCTCCTAGAATTTTGAAAAACTTTTGCACCCCTGATGTAAGGCGTGAGGTTTTACGGCAGTACGTTCCATACTGTGGACTTCTGAGTAATGACATCCCGTGTCTGGTTACCAATCACCAAATTACAATATGGTGTAATAGTCGGAACACCGGAGCATGAACTGACTATCGAACCAGTATTCTGTATGTTACCAGCATGGTTTTTTTATGCAGAATACACAAAACGTGCTCCTTATGGAGAGACTGTCTTTGTCATGATGTTCGTACACTTGCGTGTTCCTTTTGCGAGAGTAATGAAAGAAGTAGCGGCTCCAGGTCTAGAAAACAGAGATTAACGGCTGTGGGGACCCGTTGCGCTGACCACGTTACACCCCTCTATCCGCAAAAAGTTGGCACTAACTTCGCCGACCGGCGGCGGCCGCTCTGTCGGTATAGTTCGCGTGCGGACTAAGGCCACGGAGTTTAGTTTTTAGTGAGAATATTTAGATTGTATTTGGTACGGATAGAAATATGTGCACTAAAATGTATGCAGTGAAATTAAGTTTGTTTCGTTGAGTATGAAAATACATGACGTTGAAAGGGAGTTTTATCAGATAGGGCTTATATATAAATCTGCAGAGGCTACAACAGTATTTATGGAAGTCTCTGCATGACCAAGTGCATAACATAATAATGTGCGGAATTTTTATTGAAGAGTTCTTCGATATGATGCTAAATGAAATACACTGAACACAATTTTTCAGATTCTGCGTGAACAGCTCTGCACGGACATATTTCCGTCTGAACTCCACGAGTTTCAGAGCAAAGTTGCAAGGAACATATCTGAATTCCGCGCTTCACTTTTTTTTTGTTCTGGAACTTCGGGAAGCAAACTGAAAACGTGAAGCAATGTAAGTGATACATGGGTACACGATAAAATATTATTGCTCGCTCAGTATTGGCCATGCCGTCACTGCACACATTTGACTGCCTGAGACAGCCTACATGATGGAATGTTCGCCTGTGATGCCTGCGATAGGGAAATGGTTGTGACGAATTAGCCGTCTCACTCTTTGACCATAGCATCTTCCAGATCTCTAATAGCAGGATCAAGGGAAGTAACGGGCTACTAACACTAGGCCCCTGTCAGAACTGAACTGGAGCCTGTAATATTCGAAGCAGACAAGGCAAGCCATAGGAAGCAGCATTGCATACCGAATAATTCCCTAACAATACAACACAAGGAAGCCGTTGTATTATTCGAAGCAGACAAGGCAAAGTTACGCATTAGGATTCTATACCGCATGATTCCCTAACACAATAATTCCGGCCACCGCTGGACACGAAGTAGATTCGTTCACATCCCCCTACACGTCTTCATCTGAAGACCTCCTCTATCACCCAAGAGCCTATCAAAGTTGCGTCAGTGTTTCTATTTCCAACCCATCAAAGCTCGTCAATTAAAGCTAATAAAGGAAGAAACAAAAATGTTAAAGAATTCTTCATAGAATGTGTTGTTTATGGCAATAATTATGCAACAAGATACAACAGAATACAGTTTATTTCAATCTGTCAGCTGCTCAACGCCTTCATGTCCAGCCACCTTCACAACAGTTAGATGTGCAGGGCTCATTAATGCCAGATACTGTAGATACAGTGTTTTGAGCTCCTGATGATGGGTGAAATACCACCCGAAACATGTTCATCAGTTGACAGATTGAAATAAACTGTATTCTGTTGCATCTCTTTCGATAATTATTGCCATATTATACGATGCACGGTCCATTGAACATAAAATATTGGTTTATGTATGTAAGAAAGCTCTTTTCAGAAGATGCAGCTGTTTGTCTGCAAATTTTGCTGTCAAAGCTCTTATACCTCTGCTAACATTGGACATATTGTCGAGGCGTCTAAACAAGCTAAATGTTCCAGGTAGCCCAATTTTTGCAGTTATAGAAAGAATACTGGAGGGCGAGAGGCAGAGTAGATGAACTTTTCTCCACCAAGATACATGCAGTCATATGATAAATTAATCTGCAGGTACATGGCGAGTAGGGCCTGGCGGAGATAATGACATTCGTGCTTCTTCAGGCCGAACATTTTAAATTCTGCAAGCATGCAGATGGCATTGCCAACCTCGATACGACGCCGCGTCAGCCCGTAGCCACTGAAAGGTCATGCGGCAGAGATACCTACCAATTTAAAGTTAGTGAGTTCTTTATATACCATTAGGTTCGATATACAAGAATCTACATTCTGCACACAAGTGAGTTTGTGCTCTACGTATCTGAGAAAGAGAAGCGATCATTTTCCTATACGATATTAACTGTTTAGATTTTACGTGCTTTTGCAAAATTGCAAAAAGTGACTATTAGCGTCGACGTGTCTATCCGCCCTTCCTTTGTCATAAAAGGACTTGGCTCCCACTGGATGGGTTTTCATGCAGTGTCACATTTGCTCACGTTTAGAAAATCCGTCGAGAAAATTCAATTTTGAATAGAATCTGACAAGAAAAATGGGAACTTTACATGAAAGCGTTTGTACATTTATGACAATAACTCTCTGTATTCTTCTTAGAATGAGAAATTTTCCTGACAAAATTTTAGGGAAAATCTGGACACATTTTATGACGATAATTTTTTCCCCCCAAAAAATCATACCGTTTATGAGACAACGTGGAAAAATATGGCAGAGCCAAGCAGGCCACAGGCGACAATATAATATAGCGCATGCACTTGACATGCTTAATAACTAAGGCTACAGACACATACTCAGAATATGTAATACTTATTGCTTTTCCATTCCAAAAACGGTTATGCGAAGGTTTCTCAATGTCACATTTATTAGCACATTTCCTCTCTTGTTACAACTGAAAGGGAGAAGGTTTACTGCGCAGTACGAACTGAATTTACAAACAAAACTGAGAAATTTTATTTTTGTAAAGGTTATTTTAGTAGTGGAAAGTATATCAAATAAGCAAAAAAAAATTATACTGTAAGCAAGTGAAATTAAGAGCGGATTAAATTGAGGGAACATTCCTGGGCGAGCCTCAGCTACAGGGCGGTTTGCAGGTGAAGGATGGCGAAACGGCCCACAGTTGCGGGTAGCTGCGAATAAGGGAAACTCCAAATAAGCCGGCCAGGAGGGAGGCGGCAGTATTATCAGGCTGTGATGCACTGGGAAGTGGTTGGTCCGGGACATAAAAACGCCACACGGTAGCACATGAAAAATACTGTGACGTGAAAAGTCGCGCCGCCACTGAATAAGTTTTCAGGTGAAAAGGGATCTTCATAGGCTAAGGGAAAAAACCTGGACAGAAAGCTCAGACAATTCGGAAGGCCTTAGAGCTGGTAACACTTCCATTCGTCTAGGGAGATGCTCCAAAACCCACGCATACCCGAAAATTTTCAGATTAGAGGCACCAAATTCAGACAAAACCAGACGGTTCACAACAATTCAGTTCAGAATCTTCTATCCTTGCGTCTTCTACCTAAAATCTTCACGATTATAATACTGAAAATGTGACTTCACCACAGGACTCCATTCTTCTGGGATATAGCGCTGCGTCACTAAATATTCAATCGGTTAATTCCTTGTATTTTCGTACTCAAGGGAACTTTTTCTTAGATATTTTGATCCTTGAAGACTAAGGCTTTAGGCTACCTCAAAACTTCGGGATGCTGTCACCCAGAGACGAAAATCCGCATACCAGGAAAAGGTATCTTCAGTTACACAACTGCGAAAATTTCCGACTTATCATAAAATATCGCCAGGCTTATTGGTGATTTATTTTGGATACTGTCAGTAAATGAGACTGTACGGCATCGAATGGTAAGGATGATGGTTAAATGATAAATTTAATTGCTTTGGCAGATAGTGGCTGTAGCCAAACAGAGAAACTATGAAAGCATTGGTCTGGAGAGACAGAAATTGGCCACGTAAATCCTTTTTCAGAACAGTACATTACGCAGCCGAGATTCGAACCAAGCGTACATCCGAATAAAAGTCGAAAGCTTCATCGCATAAGCCGGTTTTTTTTTCGCCTGTTAGTTAATACAAATGTAAAATTTACTTTCTCACTTTACGAAGGAAAGAAACTGCGAGTATAGGTGGACTGTGTCTGGGCAATGGCGCATTTAGGTTTGTTGGCGACTGGGTGCGAGTAGCCATTCGTAGCAGAAATTATTTTAAAATAGTCCCAATTGTTCATCCAATTTTCTTTTGTTTGGCCCAGTAGTTAAAAATTGGTTAAGAATAGAAAACCAATATATTTAAAGTACAGCAGAACTCCACTTATCCGTATTAATTGAGAAGGCGAACGATCCAGATATCCAGAAAATCCGGAGAACTGGATTTTTCTTAGAAAACAGGCTAATTTGGCAGTGCGAAGTTAGGCTGTTGCTATTTACAATAAGTACCTGTGCCTAAACCTTTCGACCACGCCTGATTTGAAGTTCTAAAGCCATAACACTACAACGTACTTGAGCCAATAACCGTTAATTTCAAGGCAAGTTAGTTTTGTAGAATTCTCCATAAATTTATCGCAAGGGCCAAGTTGTTCCGGATAATTGGTGATCCGGGTAACCAACACCCGGATAAGTAGAATTCTACTGATTTTATTTTGCCTTCTTTTAGGCTCTGCCTTCCAGGGTGGCCGCACTGTTCTCCCCCAAACATCTACGCCCCTCTGTCTGCGAACAGATTGCTGAGAACAATATTTTGACCTACAATAAAGAAGTAACAGGAGGCAGGAGACATATACTTTTTATTCTTTAAATGTTATTAGGGTATCTGACCAAATAGAAGTGCACTGGGTCGAGCAAGAGACAAATGTTAATTTCTGGCAGTAAAAAATTGTGAGAAGAAGGCCGGCAATGCCAGAACTTCTCGGTGCGTTGCACGGCACGACGTATGTGCCACGTTACATTTTTTACATAATAATTGTGTCATGTAACAGTACGATTGGCACGTGACCAACACCCAGTAAGAGTGACACGCATTTTGTTAAAGAGCACTCAACATAAGAACTTCCTTCTGAACCGCACTAACTTATTCGTCCATTATTGTCCTTCTAACAGTACAGTCTTAATTCAAAAGCATCCTAACGTGAGACTGCCACAGTCTTAGCACCATAAATTCTTATATATCGCTTAATATTCCATTTACTGTGAAATGTAATTATATTCGCAGATACAAACGCAGAACAGAATTACTCGTTTTTTGGATCCTACGCTCCTATTTCTCGAGAGTTCGGCGCTGAAAATTTTATTTGCACCTAAGAGACAGGAAGAAACATGAAGTATGAGACAACTGTACTACAAGAAGCTTCATACTTTCTGCTCTTCACCAAATATTATCAGGATAGCGACATAGAGCAAGAAAATGGCGCAGAACGGAACACACGAAGGAGGAAATGGACATGCATATGCAATTTTCGTGGAAGACCCCGTACTTGGAAAGATTAAACGAAAATAAGAACATGAATTTAATATTTATATGAAAGAAGCAGGATGGACTGGATTTTTCTGACGCAGAATGAACACCAACAGCGAGATGTTGTGCACACGATAATGAGTCTTCGTGCTCCGTGAAATGGTGCGAATGTCTTGGTTGAGATGATGCTAGCTTCTCTGGAAAGAGTTTTCGCCATTAAGTTCATTACGCAATGTATTATAAGTGACATTTTTAAACCACTGCTTAGAAACGGATACAGGTAGTGTAAGATATAAAGAGAAAGAAAACACGGATACAAGTAGTGTGAAAGGGACAGGAAACAAAGAGCAGAAACATCTGCCCCTGCAGGACGCACATTTTTCCGAATGAATTCTGAGTAGTTGAAGAATAAAACACCAACTTGATGTCACTTGCTATTTTATTTCACTTCTTATGTGCTCAACATGTTTCGGACATTAATATATCCATCATCAGGAACTTGCGAGTATGCTGTTGAATTATCACAATGGTCGTTATGTTGAAGACTTCAGCCTGCAACACGGATACCACTCCAACCCAACCACACCGAAACACCAACACACAACGAAACAACAACATAACGACCAATGTGGTAATTCAACAGCACAGTCGCAAACTCCTGATGATGGATATATTAATGTCCGAAACATGTTGAGTACATAAGAAGTGAAATAAAATAGCAAGTGACATCAAGTTGGTCTTTTATTCTTCAACTATCACAAATATGCAGGGTCCAATAAACATAAGCATTCTGGATCGTTTTAAAGATCATGTTTGCTCGCATGTTTATGGCAATTAACCATAGGCCATTTTACGAACAGAAATTTAGTAATGACCAAAATCACATCAGTGCCTGTGCTGTATCTTATGGTCTTGCCCTCGGTACCTCTGGTTATGCTGACGGTAGCAATGTAGATTGTAGATCGGACGGCGCAATTAATGGGATATTTTAATCGGCAGTAAGTAGCCCCAACGGGGCTCCGGTATTTCCCTCATACACGAATGTTTGATTTTTTAAAGCGAGTGAATTCAAGCAGAATATTTCCAATAAATCTAACTGGTTTCGAAACTGTGAATTCTAGGCCAAAAACCAAGGCCTTCAACTTACGTCGAATCTTTGCCCATGAAATAGTTAAATGGCTACGTACCAGTATTGGTCTTCCGGTCTGTGACACTGTGTAATTGGTTTACACTGATAACACTACATTACAACACAACACAACACAACACATTACAACACAGCAGATCAGCATTTAATTACACGCTGCTGTAAACAGAACTCGCCACTGATGCCTATGTAATCATTTTAAGAAGGCTTGTTTCTAGAACTGTTTCATCTGACTGAACATGGAGTGTCGGTTATTCACTGACACTGACTATATTGCTTAGGTTTCAGAAAGTCATTTGTTACAGAAGGTGAGAGATAATGCTGAGGAGGTACATAGAGGGTGATTCAGAGGAAAGTTCAGTATTTTAGGATGTGAAAGTATGGGTCATTGTGAGAATGAAAGTTCGTACAAACATCTATCTAATTCTGGATGGTTACGGAGATATAGCTGTTTGAATCTACAAACACAAAACCATTGTAAGTGGTAGTAAAGAAAGATAAATTACTTACTGTTGATTTATTTCAATTGTAATTTGATGTTTAAATAACGAAATTTTTAAAACGAAATGATAAATTTGTTAAAGTTCAAAATAAATTATCGAAAATCCCACCGTCGTCCTCATTGTACGTTACAACTCGTGTGTGAAGATAGTGCGTTGTTCGTCTGACTTGATCTTCACGTTTCTTTATGCGGGCAGCATCATTTAATTTGCAAGCGAGCAATTCGTCTTGTATATCAACATTTCTTTGTAAACTTCGCTCTTCATTCAACCCCACAAACAAAAATTTAACAGAGTTAAGTCTGGACATTCAAACAGCTCTCTCTCAGTAAACATTCATAATTAGAATCAGGTTCATGATTTTTTTCTCACACTGATCGATAATTTCACCTCCCAAAATATTGACATCTCCTCCTGAATCACTCTGTATATGGAATAAGGCGTCCGTGGTACAGAATCCTTCTTTATAGTCTCATTGAACGTGGCACTTTCACCGCACAGGAATCTTGCAGCCTCCGAGATGTCCATAAGAGCTGCGGTGCTAACGAAAACAACACAAGAAGCCCGAAGCAAGATGGTACCTCACGAGACAACAATACGCAATCTCAGACGGAACGTACGCAGATTGGCTTAGATGCGAATCAAACCTTTCATTCCACAGGCCTATAAGCGACTGGAGGGCCAGAATTTTGTGAGGAGATTCCACAGACTTTGACAATAACAACAACGCCGGTGGCAGCGTTGTTGCCACAGTAAGGTGGGGCACGAAACTTCCGTCAAATTCGTGTGGTCAACCGTTATTTGCTACACCCACGCGGAGTTGGTAATGAGAGAACAAACACAAAGGAGCCTAGTGAATGCTTCAGAAGTCACGACCCGTCTTATGTTTGATCACAACAGTATATAACCTGAAAGAGCGGTTAAAAACCTGCTTCAACGTCGACATTCGTATTGGTATGGTCGGAGATGTTCTCGTGGGCCTGCTACCTGAAAGGCTGAATGCCTATCGATATAATGATCTGAAAACCGATCTACAGGGACTGCTTTAGGATGTGCCAGCAGTTGTGAGATGTCCTGCAGTGGCTGAAAGCCACCTACGCAAGAAGACTGGATGTGGAGGTCGATTATATGGCTTCTTCAGTCACCGGATCTAACTCCACGGATTCTTCAAGTGTGTAAAACTTACGGAGCACTGATGAGCAGCCCATTGCCTTCTGCCTTGAAATGGACGGTGGCCGCTTTGAACACCTGTTGTAACTACGGGTCACCTATACTTATTTGATACCTTGCGCCATTTGGCAGTGACATGGATACCGGAAACTGCATGTCTCTGGACATATGCTGTGTAACATTTTCGACTTCTTTTGAACAAGATATGACAGAATGGCGGGCTTGGGATCGAATTTCTTTTCATTCTGAATACGGTACCTGCCGGTTCAGGATAGGTGACTGAGTTGTGCCTTACCGTACCAAGTGACTGTTCAATGGTTGCTGCCAGGGTTGTCCATGTCTTTCCAATAGTGGGCCACATCATCCGAAAACCATATGTACGCGGTAAGATATGTCTTTATTCATAAGTATGGTAAAATATAAGGCTTTATCTATTCAAAATAGCTACTTCCTTGAGCAGCAATAAATCTCAAACCTTACCAAAAAAAACAGAAAAACATTCTAATTAGGTGGTTGGTAATTAACTACCAACCAAAGCTGCGTAGCATCCCAGAACACTGAAGACTTCAACTACACAGCGGTGGAAGTCTAAAGACTCGCAGACGGTAGGTATTTGAGCCATTTTGGCTTATAGCCCGGGACTGAGCTCTGTGGCTCTGTTTTTGCACCTATTTCCCCAGATTCAGCGACCGCAAGCCTGAGTCCATCACTGCGCTAGTTCATGTATGCTAGATAGTTACATATAAACATGCTTTGTTAACAATCTCATGCGGATCGTCCCGAGGGAGGGGAAGCCCTGATTTCTCCCGATTTTTATGGTGCACATGGGCGTGACAAGTCAAACGCTGGAGCTCCAAGCAAGCGTCGTAATTTGTAGGTTCACACTAGAAGAGACAAGTATTATTCTAATACAAACTGAGTAACGGATCAGCACTTTATATGAGAGTATAAATGTGTTTCATATTGAACAGCACGTGTCGTGTTTACATGACAATGTTCAGGTAAAATCTGTGGTCTGTAATTAGATGAAATGTTAAGCAGAAAGCTTAGAGAAAAACACAGGGACTGCAAAATTTTAGTTGGTAAATTAAAGGGAAGAGACCGAAGTGAAGAAGTGAAAATAAAATTAAAATAAATCTGACATAGGATGTCACGTAATGCTTCATTGTATGTGGGTGGAAAAAGATGAGACTATGATAAACCGTCAGACAGGAGACGGAAGTAGTCTGGTGTAAGCTACTATCAGAATGTGGTGAGACTAATGTGGAAAGTCAGCTATGAGGAAGGTTTGTTTAACAGCGCACTGTTTTGTGTGGATGGTAGATGGTAGGACGGCGATGAACTGGTTGACAGGAGACGGTCACTGTAAGCTGCTATCAGAGTGCGAAGTGACCGATAGGGAAACCGCAACAATGAGGAAGGTTTGTTTAACAACGCACTGTTTTGTGTGGATGGCATATGATGGGATGACGATGAATTGGTAGAAAGAAGACAGTTGTCACCGTGTGGAGTGGCCAACAGGTAATCCTCACCACTGAGGATAGCTTGTGTAAGAGCGAAAGCTTGTGTGTGTGTGTGTGTGTGTGTGTGTGTGGCAGATGGTAACAAAGTGATGACAGTGATGTGTTGGTAGGCAGGAGACAGCTACAGCCTAGCGTGTCACGCTGCACAGTTTGGAGAGACAGAAACTGGTATTTTCACATCGCGAGGTAGCAAATAGGGGACTGAGATGAAACTATAACATTAAACTGCACCATAGGGTGAAAGGGTTTGAGAATGGGAAGTGGACTGAACTAGCTCACAATTCCGTCTGACAGCAGGTTTCTGTTTGGATGGTGTTCAGTCTCCGACACGCGTTCTCTAAGAACTATGATACGACCTCTGTGTATGTAGGGTGGGGGGAGGATGGCTTTGTCTAAATCGTAGGAGAATTCGTGGTTCTGGATTTCAACTAAAACTGAATTCTGTAAGACGCGTCGCGTATGTAGACGTTTTCAAAACAAGCGGTGTGGAGGGCAGCTTAAGGTAACACTTCAGAAATATTTTAGAACATAGACGGCGACGTGACATGAACCCACCCCAAGGGCCGGTCGCCAGATATGGGGCGGACTTTCACCAGTCATTTGCCTCGGTGGAAGAAGACTTCACCGTGGAAGAGAATTCAAAGGCGGCAATCCTCATACAACTCGGTATGGAGGTCATAAAACCTCGCGGTCGTCACCAGTACAATCAGTACCAACACTTTGCGAAGGAATGTGTTCAAGTAGTGTCGCATTTAAAGTCATCAGTAAACATCGTATTTTCAACACCTGACTCATCTATCAAAATGAGAACTGGGGCCCAGCCAGCCTCCCCTACAATGAGTACCGGAGCTTTTTCTCCGGGGCAAAAGAGCTGGGGTTTGGTGTCGAAAATTTCACCCCGTCTGGCGCCGAGGTTATTCATGAGTAGATCTGTATGTACGTCTACTCTCCCTCTGTGCCTCCATCAGCACGTCACGGAGCGAAATTAACATGTCATTCGAATGTGTATATTCAAATGCTGACATCTACTCAAACACACCGCAGACCCTCCCCCCCCCCCAAAAAAAAAAAAAAACGAAAAAAAAAAAAACGTTTGA